>Ga0099825_1003778_pt1 | contig 20077 bp, 6 predicted proteins | sample SiratroredBW_FD_76838 | JGI IMG/M metagenome (GOLD analysis project Ga0099825, IMG submission 76838) | Root nodule microbial communities of legume samples collected from California, USA - Siratro red BW | ecosystem: Host-associated > Plants > Roots > Nodule | place: USA: California | collected... | reverse complement strand
TTTTTATTTTTTAATATATATATATATATATATATATATATATATATATATATATATATATATATATATATATATATATATAATAACAAAAGTATTTTATTCTTTGAAAAATATATTTATTAAATGATAAATAACAAAAAAAAATATCTTTATCAAATCATAAATAACTCATACATCAATATTTTTTAAACTATCTTAACGAGAATATATCTTTTAATATTTATCTGTTTTTACGTATTTGCTATAAAATGAAGAAATCCTATCGCTATCCTTCGGTTTATATTCAGCCATATATTAGAAGATATAAGTGGTTTTTTTATTTCTCTCAGATTTTGTTGCAACCTTAATATAAATACACAGAACCTTGTGCTTGTTCATCCATCATTCAACATGCCAGAAGGAATTATAAGTTCCTACCAGTGTCAGATGCGAACCGAAGAACCAGGAGTGATGAAGGTCAAACCCAGAGACATATTGAGGATTGATGTGACTATCGCTGTTCGATATTCAAATTCTTTATATGTTGTTGAAACATCAACCTTATTAAAAAGTTCAATACCCATTAGCTGTCAGAATTTGTTAGAAAATAATGAAGATTTCGTAAGGAGTTTGCTGTTTGACCCACGCTGTTCTGACTTCTTCACCCCAGAAACTGTTGATCAAGTATCAGAAAAAATGGTTAATATGATTAAGGGAATGTTAGAATTTTGTAGTGGCCCCGAGTCTGCAGATTCAGAATCCCAAGAATTGCCTTTCAATCTAGATATCACTGTGGATGTAGAAAGGGAAGAGGAACAGAATGCAGCAACCATTCCAGCATCCGCAGAAGCTATTGATTCCCTTAAAACGTTCACAATTTCATCCTTTTTGGGAACGAAAACTGAGAAGTGCAATATTTGTTTGAAAGAATTTCGTTTTGAAGAGAATGAAGAAGATGTGAAGTTATCCTCAATGCCATGTGATCATGTTTTTCATTATCGGTGTATCGTAAAGTGGCTGCAGATGAGTCACACTTGTCCGTTATGTCGTTACCCTATGCCCACTGATAATAACTGATTTATTTTATTTTCAAAGTTAATTTGTATTTTATACCAAATAGATTTGTTTCCTCTATTTTTAATAAAAAGAAGAATTTTAATTACATGGTTTTCGTTTTAGTATGCATTTTACTTCAGAAATTTACATTTAACGTTATTTGACAAATATTTGCCCAGTTTGGATGAGTTGTTTATTTGAAAGTATTTTTGAATGTGAATGATTCCACTTGTTGCTGTAAAACTTTTCTCTGAAAACACTCAAGATCAAATTTATAAGGATGTGTTGTTTTGTTATCCCTGTGTGAACATGAAAAAAAGAGTTCAGATTGGAAAGAAAGGAACTAAAAAAATAATAGTTGGATAAGAAGGATAAAAAAAATTGAATTTGACATGATACATTGGATATGATAACTAATAGTAATTAATTTATTTTAATTCTAACAAGTCTGGGTAGTCTTTTTTTTGTTTTTGTTTTCATACGATTAATGGAAATATGATTGTTGCATTCCGCCTATTAAATATATCAGTTAATACTAATTATTTTCTTTGAATATGTTAAATATCAATCCTAATTATACAGTTCATTTCTTCATTTAATTAATTAAAACTTAATGGTGTCTTTTTTATTAGTATACTTTTTGTTTTCTATTTCTCTTAGTAAACCTCTTTAGTTTTTAATTTCTGAAATAACACTTTTTTTTACTGTATCATTTATTGGATTATTTTTTATGTGTTATTTTATTTTGTAGAAGTTACTATCAATTGAGAGTGGATTAAAATTAAGATAAAAAATGATATAATAGGAAACTAAATGATAACTTATTTTGTTTTAAATTTTAATAATAAATTTAAATTTATATGCATAGAACTAGTGTTATATCTTAAATCAAAAATCAAATCTTATTTATGTCAAAATCAAAATATATTTTTATCAAATATTAAATTTATTTTTATCAAGAATCAAAATTTATTTTTATAAAATCTTAATTATATCTTTATAGAAAATCAAATTTTATTTTTATCAAAACTCAAATTTTATTTTTATCAAAGATCAATTACATCTTTATCGAAAATTAAATTTTATTTTTATCAAAAATCAAACTCTATCTCTATTAAATTTTAAATCTATCAAAAATCAAATTTTATCTTTATCAAAATTTTATTTTATTTTTCATATTAATTATTTAGATTTTTTTAACAAAATAAAAATACAACTTTTAATTCAAATGAAAATTTTATAATTTATTTTATATTTTAAATACTCATCGATTAAATATCTTAACTTTTAATTATAAAAAAATTGTATCAGTATATTTAATTCTATTTACTTTATTTCTATATTATATAACTAACATTCTAATAATAAAGATAAACGAAAATTTGTATTTCCAAATGACACTTTCACTAATTTATGCAATTAACGAAAACCTGATTTGTTAATTTGTCAAATTTTTCGACTTTACATTTGGATTGTTCAAAAAAACATTTATAGTCCTTTTGATTCTCCTCGTAATTGTATGAACATATTTATAAACATTTTCTTAATTTTCTTTTTCAAATATAAGAAATTGCTTTTAAACTTATGTAAAAGTGAACCATATATTTTATAAACTGTGTTTATCTTAGACTAATATTTTTTTATAAAAAAATATATTTAATTAATTTTTAGTGGAAGATTTTATATGAGTTTTCGTATATAAAATACTTCTTAAGTAAATATTTATTGAAATATCCTACGATAATGGACTTTGGAGGACATAATAAGCATATCTTATCAAGACCGACTTACTAGTCATGGCATCCCATTTTAGCAACAAAATAGGCCTATAACAATTTGGGCCTATGGACTTCTTTCATGCATTTTTTATTTATTTTCGAACCGAGAAATTACAATGAAATTTATTTATAACTATACGAGTGCAAATTATTTGACATTATTATTGTGGTTATGGGTCCATAGTCTCGGTAACAAGTAGCGGAACTACGTAGGAATAAAATAGAAAATCAACGTGCATGTAAATGAAATTTGAACCAACAGTGTCCACGTAGAGGTTACAAGTTGGGTAATCTACAATATTTAATTGATTTCATTTACTAATAATAATCATGGTTTTGGCCAGCTAATCAACAAATTTGGGCCCTAGCATGAGGCATGCTTGCAGGGGTGGCAGATAATGTATATAGAAGGTATAGGAAAGTGAGGAATTTGTCAGGAGTGCACACTACAAAAGCTTGGTGTTAGGAAATACCAATCTTGATGTTAATTATTATTAGCATAATACCAACTTCAAATTGACCTGCCTTCTTTATGCATCATCTTCATGTCATCCACAGTCTTGGAAGCATGCGTTGCTTAAACATTCTTATCACTTTATTTGGATCTTCCATCAAATTGATGCTATTTTACGAACCAAAGCTGTCCATTTTATTTGGATTATGTAAATATGCACAAAAAAAGTGTGTGAGAATCTATGACGAAAGCCTGGGCAAAATTCGCTTATTTTCATGTCACTCTCAGCTTCTGTTTCTAGCTCATTCCAATACTTCACCTATTGGACTGTCATAATTTTTACATAATACGTAATTGCTAATATATGTTACACACAGAAATTAGCAGAGACCACAATTCTCTTCAACAAAAACCAAATCCAATACCACGTGTTTGGTTTGAGATCCTAACAAATGTAGGACTATAGGACTGTCAAAGAAGATCACACAAGCTGATAAGGAGTGTGCAATCATGCCATAAATTATTGGAATCATTTTAATTTAGCAACACTATAACAATACGTAAACGACTAATTTGTTGAATTTATGAAATTTTCCACCACAAATAAAAGAAGAAAAAACTAACTCGATTATATATATAAGTCTGTTAATAAATTAACAATTTAGTATTAACCCGTAAGTTAATCGGACTGTACAAAAATGGGCTACCATATTTCTAGCTTAACCCGTTTTTTCATGCCGAAACTATTTTGAGAACTTTAGATGAAACACACCAATGGCCTTGCTTTTACATCTTATTTATCATGTACATATGCTCGTTAAAATCTATCTCCAAAGAGGGAGTTATAGTTAAAAATGTCTAGGATCAGATGAAAAAATATATATCCGTAAGAGGAAATTTTTTAAAATAATGTATTCTTTCAGAAGACAAATAAATTCGTGATTTTTAGTTTGCCTTTCAAATATTTACTAGTACTCATATTTAATTAAAATATTTTATAGAGTTAATTTTTTTTGTCTACATTTGATCGGATTGAAGCTTAATAATATATGAAACAAAATCAAATCAACTGAACATGTTAACAAAATATATTATTTCTAGTGACATGTGATTAAATTATTAAAAAATAGTTTTAGTTACAATATATATTTTATACTATATATTAATTTTTACTTTTAAATCTAAATGAACCAAAAATATAAAATCTATTTCATGAGAAGAAACAGAAAAATAATAAAATGATATTTGAAAAATATAATATAAAAAAAGAATGCTCCAAAATAAAGTAGTACATGTTGGTTGGCGCAAGTAAAGAAATAGAAGCATGTAAAATGTCTGGTGAGGTTTTAAAGAAATGAAAAACTTGGTCATCATCCTTCTAAGTGAAAAGAATAGTACAGAAGTATTTGGTGATAATTATATGCAGAATATGACATGATATGGCCATTTTTTGTCTTATTGGTTTGTATAGTTTATATTTAATCTTTTTTATTGTGATGATGTAATTTTATTATTAAAAGGTAGATTACTTTATGTGACAAAAATAAAGAACCTTTGGAAAAAAAGTTAGGGAGATAAAGCGCTGTGACGAAATATTTTTTTGTCCATGGACCCTATAGATCCGTGGGGCCTCTTTTTATTGCCACTCTATTATCTTCTTTTTGTTTGTCTTAAGAGTGTTTTTTCCATAATGCAATCCATTGATTGATCCAAAAGTCTAAGTAATGACAATTTTTTATATTTAACGATAACTAAAATATTTAATCTAAATAAAATTTAATAAATTTGAATGGTTTTGTTTAAATAAAATAATTAAAAAAAGAAAAATTTAAGCTTAAATTTCCTAAATATTGTGAAATTTTATGTCCAAATTCAAGCTAAATTAACATTGGCTGCTTCCGTGTGTATGTGTTCCGAGTGAAATGGAAGTTAACAGTGAATACACATAAAAAAGGGAAAATAGTGTGCGGAAAATTCTGTTTGTTTATTTAGACAGTGAAATGGAGGATTGAAAAATAAATAATTTTATTAAAAGTATTTTTTATTGATTTAAAATTGAAAATGTTATTTTTCACTGGTATTTTTATCTTATGTTAACTTTAAATAATTTTTAATTAAAAAGAATCAGTTTGTAACAAATTTTCTTTAAAAAAAACTAAAACAAAAATTATGTGAAAAATAATTTCTCTTTCATTTTATGATAATTTGGACAGGTATTTTCTGATGAATCCTATAAAAAATAACACTTGTCTTTCTCTCTTTCTTTTTTTTTTTCATTCAAATAGTACTACTTTGATATTATTTTTTCTATATTTCCTTTCGTTATATTTATACTTTGACGTTGAGAAGGTTTGTTAATCACTGTCTACGCGTTTGAATATAATAATTTAATCTTCAATGTTTTCTGTCTCAATTTTCTCTTTTCTACTTTTTTTTTCATTATATTTCTATACAAAGAAAATAGAAGTTAATTACCATTGGTTATGGGTGCAAGTTTTTTAAAATTTTGTTAAATATTTATTATTATCTTATAATAATTATATACTCTATATTTTTAACTACATATTGGTAATTAAGAATCCTATATTTGATATATTTTAGAAAAAATATATTATCTTTGTATTTGTATTTTGAATTGTATGAGATGAAGATATAACTGTTTCAGTGTTAATATTTTTATTTACTATATTCATTTTTTTTTTCAAAATCCTATTTCTAAGATCAACACGAGTTGGTGTATATTTTATATTGTGAGAATTGACTGTTCATATGTCTATTTTGGGGGATAAATTTAAAATGAATTGACAACGTTATTCTGATTTTTTTTATCAGCACAATGTTATTGTGATATTTTTATTTCTATCAAAAAATGTTTCCAATATTTTACTGTTTTCAAATATCAACTTATAATAAACTTTTTTTCTTCTCATGGCCGTCAACTAGTGATGAGCTGGAAACGTTTTTAGTTTTCGACGCGGAAAATATGAAGACCAAGATAAATATTAAGCTAGTTTTCAAAATTTTGAAAAAGAAATTTGAGTTATACAAATTTAACCCATGATTTATTAAATTTAAAAATTAAAATATTTGACCAATAAAAATTTAAATGTTAATTTGAAAGCTTGGTTGGAAGACCTAGGCACAAAGGATAAGTTTACCTATTGTTGTGAAAGAATTGGATATTAAGGAAATAAAGATAAAATAACAATACTATTAATGGCATGTATGGATGGAAGAATAAATAAATAAAAACATTAATTTGATGATTCTAAGGTAAATTGTTTTTATATAACAGAGGAAGACAACTTCAGGAAACCTGATTTTTTTTTTTTAAAAAGACTTAATTATCTATACTCATTCCCTATTCAACAATAAATGAAATGTGTGTTTGGACACACGTCTTGATTATTTTTTAATAATTTTCAATAGGGTCGTATTAGAATTACACGACTTAAATTAGGTATGAGTGAAAACAAAAGTTAGAGATAAAAGACACTATCTTTATGTGATCAAAATTAAAATACAACTTTAATTATTTTTATATCGATTTGAGATCTTGCATTTTCTATAAGACAAGCAAGTGATTTTTTTTTTATATTTTTAACTTTGTGTTTGTTATATTAATGCATGCATTTATATTTAGAAAAGCTTATTGATATTTTATTATTAATTCTTTATATAAAACATATTGCTTATAAAAAATATTAATTTATAATTAATAACATGATTTAATAGAAAATATATTAAGTTTTAACTGAAGATGCGTTGAAGTTTGAATGAAGTGGCAATACGTGAAGAATTTGCTTGCCCAAACATTGGTTGTTCTTGGACCCGCTTTAACTCTGGAGTAATTTCTTTCAAACGGCTATTTTCAGCCATTAAGAGGTCAATGAGAGCATTAAATGTTATATTACAACAAAGTTGAAAGGCAAAATAGATTACTCAATAGAGATAATTATCCAATTTATTAATAACACTGGAGAGTTAGGGAAGATAACTCACTTAAGTGTAGACATAGAATAAGAACCAACAAGCATACCAATAGTTCAACGCGTTGGGTTAGTTATGTTATTTTTGCATAATTTCCTTATAACAGGGTGAATCAAAATAAGTAAAATGCAATGAAGAGGAGTTTTTCCTAACATTTTTCCTTTTACAATGTTAGTGCTCCCCCAGAAGGATATGGGCCCCCCTGAAAAAGAAAAGCCGAGTAAAAATCACCTGTTTGGAGGAAATGATAGCACATTTTCGTAGATTTTTGCGTTTTAATATTCATAATTCCGTTTGAGCATTTTAAAAAATAAAATCTATTCCCTTGGCCATATTCCCCTATAAATATTCCTATCCTCAAGTTCCCACTTTCATTTCACAAACACCTGAGTAGAAGGATATTCATAACTCCTTAGTTTTTATTCATTTAGTTCTTTAATTTTTAGAGTATCTTCAACATTCAATTCTTTTAACATGGATCAGCTCAAACTATCACTTCAATTCTTACTAACACTTCATCTATTAGCATCAGGTAAATAACTCACACCAACAAAATCACAAGTAACTAGAAAATAGAAACTGTGAAATTACATAGTAACAAATTTTGGTGCAGGTGCAGTATCAACAACAACGTTAACACTGGTGAACAAATGCGACTACACAGTGTGGCCAGGCATTCTCTCAAACGCAGGAATCGCGCCGCTTCCAACAACCGGTTTCCTTCTCCAAACCGGCGACTCCAAAACCGTAACCGCTCCAACCTCTTGGGGTGGCCGTCTCTGGGGCCGCACTCTTTGCACGCAAGACTCCGCCGGAAAGTTCTCCTGCGTCACCGGCGACTGTGGCACCGGCAAGCTCGAATGTGAGGGCAACGGCGCTTCGCCACCGGCGACGTTGGCCGAGTTCACTCTTGACGGCATCGGAGACCTCGATTTCTTCGACGTGAGCCTCGTGGACGGTTACAACGTGCCGATGCTGGTGACCCCCCAGGGTGGCTCCGGCGTTAACTGCACCAGCACGGGGTGCGTTGGGGACCTCAACGGGGCGTGTCCTTCGGAGCTGAGGGTTACGAGCGTGGATGGAAAACAGAACGTGGCGTGTAAGAGCGCGTGCGAGGCGTTTGGGTCGCCGCAGTATTGCTGCAGAGGCGCGTATGGGACACCCAGCTCTTGCAAGCCAACGGCATATTCGCAGATTTTCAAGAACGCTTGCCCACGCGCCTACAGCTACGCGTACGATGACAGGACCAGCACTTTTACATGCGCTACTTCTGCAGATTACACCATCACTTTTTGCCCTTCCCCTAAAGATAACCCCAGGTAATTTAGATTTTGCTTTTCACTTAAACAGTTAAAAGGGTAATTTTGTCTTTCTAATATAATATGAACATTGGGTTGGGGAGTTCGGTGGGAACTGGATTTAAGTTTCACGCCCTTACTGCGGTGTTCATATTTTTTCATTCTACCATATAACTTTTCATTTGATAACACAGAGGAACGCTTTAGTCAGAACACAGACAATAGCATTTCAGTAAACTAAAAAAATAACTGGCAAACTTTTAAAGAAAATAAATAAATACTAATATTAATTAATAAATATTTTTATGTTGAATTAGAATTAAAATATATAATTTATGTGATTTTAAAAAATGTTTAGGAAATTCTTCCAATTTGTCTACTACATAATTACTTTCTACACAAAATGTCCTTAAATAAATACGTATTAATTAAATAAAAATTAAGATATTGAAATCTTAATAGTTTAAAAGATCATTTTAAAATAAGAAGAAAAACAATACTTATTTTTCCTAAGATTATTATTATACGTCGCACTCTCTTTATTATTATTATTTTTATCAGTTCTCTTGATTTTTGTTAAAATTATAGTCACGCATCTTTTACTGTTTAAAATAATATAAAACATTGAGAATTCCATAAGTGGCAGCCCAGACAGGGAACCATAGGAAAGTGAGTAGTTCAACCATATAGTATAGATCTTTTTCAGAAGTGGAATCTCAAAGAGTTGAATATAGCATGATATCATATAATTTACTGCACATGATCGGCAAAACTTGTATATCATATAGTAGTACTCAATAATGTTGGAATCACATGTTCATAAGTTTCTTATTTTCACTTTTTTATCTTGGAAATAGTGTTCACAAATTTATTTTTCTTATAATCCTTATTCTGGATTTGCAGTCAGAAATCGTGGCAGGGGCAAAACCCAAAATCAGATAGCAGTAGTTCATCTTCTTCTGAGTCGCCGCAACTTAACAACGGGACAATGGTGTATGTAGGTGCCATGGATGCAAGTGAATTATCATGGTCAGTAGGTACCCACGTGACTCTGAAGGAATCTCAAGCCATTACTGGTTTTGTCAGTATCACCATTGCTCTTTGGCTCATGTGCCACTTATAGTAGCTACTTCATCCTTCTCCATTTCTCTCAAAACTAGACCCATCATCAACCCACGTTTCTATGCCTAAGAAAGTGGTGGAATCCTATCCACCCCTTGTCTAGTTTCATGTCCTCATGGCCCACGTGAGTTGAGCAGGGCCCACAAGCTGCAACCATGATCACAAAGCATGCGTGTTATTTTAAATACATCCGTCTGATGGAACTCCACCACCTTACAAGTTACAAAGTATTTTTGTTTTTTTTGCCAAAGCAGAATCCGATGTTGTTGCTATGGTTATTGTTGCTGGTGAAGACAGATAAATAGGTAGTGGGATATTTAAATGATTTTTTTTCCTTATAGCTTTCTTGTTTAGTTTAGTAGGTATACTATACTACATAATTCTTTGCGTTCTGGGAGATGGATTCATTTACTGCCTTCTACTTTCACTATGCTACTAGCGTCGTCACAGTATTGTTGATGTTTTTTAAGCATAAACACATTCAAAACTTTGTTCATCACTTTTAAGTACACATTTCACTTTTCATAGCTGTTCCTCTCTCTTTCCTTGTCAAATAATTTGACAAGACTAATATAAATGTCAAGTATAAATATTACATGAAAAGGCGTGATTTCGGTATTGAAATGTTTTGTTATTGTGTTGAGGTATGTGTGCATACTTGGGGACCGATATGATTGTAAATAAGATAATTTCAATCCATTGAAGAGAAAGTGGTGTGCTCCTAGCCACAGTTTGGTTTGGCATTACGTGATGTAATCTACCAATTGTCTAGAACCAAGCGATTATTAATCTCATATCTGAAACACAATTTGATTCTGTCATCGGATTTTTGGATCACCCAATTCACTTCCCTGTGGTTGGTGCTTCTTCTACATCTTATCCTCCTTTTTATATTTCAACTTTACAGGGACTACCAAATATTTTATTTCTTGTTCATAATTTAACCTACCATAAGTATTGAGTATTGAGGCTTCACAATAAGGACATACAGAAAGCATTTACATACTTTATCTTATCATTTTGTTTCTGCCGTCTACAGAATATACAAAAACAAACTATAGTTCTTTTTGTAAAATAATAGCAGAGCAAGTATGACACTTTTTATATTTATTAATAAAACAAACTTCATACTTTCTCAAACCAAACAAACTTATCATTATTAGTTTCAACATATATTTGGTCTTTTGAAACTGCAATTAATTTTCTTCGTTAGTTTTGTTTTCAATCATTGTCATGTTTTATTTATGGAAAATTATACTTTGACATCTTTTATCAAATAAACACCCCTCTGACAATTTTATTGTAATATTATAATCATATAATTAAATTGTTAATATAATTAGTTTTTAATTTTTTTTTATTACGGATTGTGAAAATATGAAGGCTCTTTATATATATAACTCGAATAAAGCCTTTAACTCATATAATTAAATGGGTTTGTGTTGGGAGTCTTGACTTTTGGCGCCCTCAATTTATTTAGTTGTTGAAATTGGCTTATCATCCACCCAAAAGGATTATACAAATGCCCATAATTGAGTTTTCTTGTTAAAATGGTGCATCCTATTGTTGGGGGGTACTTCTCAACCACAGTGCAGAAAAATGAGTAGCAAGAAAAAGGCTGAAATTTTAAATTACAATACCAATGCTGAAACTGTTGCTTATGTTTTTGGATTCATTATATAATTATGCTATTGTGTTTGTGTAGTGTAGTCCATTTTTAATTCAATGTTTAGACAAGACATAATTACGATTGATATCTTACTTTTAGATAGGTGGGCCCCAAAACAATACCTCCTTTGGTAAAATTGGGCCAGGCCCATTTTTGATTCGGTTTCAACACAGGCCTGAATTATTGTACGGAATAAGGGTGGAGACATCACCTTACAAAAAAAAAAGGCAATTTTAAACCTACAAGGGTGTAATCCTAATTTATGCGTATCTATCCTTATTTGTTATATATTGTGATTAATTTTGTGCTCTAATTTGAACCTTGATGTGTGTTATGTTTCTTCACAAAATCTCACTAATTAGAATATTTCAGTAGCATTTTGTAAAGCTAACGAAGCAAAGTTCTCACGGGTCCTAATAGTCAACAAACCATGATTTTAGATAAATTTCACATTTTTAATTTTGTAATGAAAAACTGGTTTTAAATTTGATTTTGGGTGAAACAAATATTTAAATTAAAATTGAATTTGATTGGAAATAATGATATTGAGTTTCACCATTATATTTATTTTAAATTAAAGCAAAAAGTTTTGGAAATAAAATAAAACAGAGAACTTATATAAACTAAAATAAATTAACTAACTTGTCAGAAGTGGGATTTGAACCCACGCCCTGATTAGAGGATCAGAACTTGAGTCTGACGCCTTAGACCACTCGGCCATCCTGACCTATTGGTGTAAAGATTTTTTAGTAATTATATAAATTTTACTCAATATTTCATATTCATTCTATTCTTAAAACATTTAGCCTCTTATTTCTTTTATTTGTATACAATTTTTTACGAAATAATATATATTTTAAAACAGTAAGTATTATGTGGAGAGAATTTTAGATATTATATATGTGTGTGTTTAATTATTTGTTTATAATAATTGTACAATTTTCTATTTTACCTTCTTCTCCCTCCATCCCATACACTGAACATATATATTTATTTGAGTACTTTTAAAAATTTATCCCTATTACAATTGATAACTATTTATTTTTAGTTTTAACCGGCCCACATGCTAGCATGGCTGCAAATGTTTGATTAAGATGATTACCGTTAATTATCATTTCAACTGTAATAAAGCTACTATGAGAACTAAAATTAAATGTTAAGTATACAAATACTTTAAAAATTAGAGATATCAATATCAATATCAATCAATAAAAGGTATTGGGACCTATTTAACTAATTATTTAAATATTAGAAGACACATAAATATATAATTATAGAAGAGTAACTATTGCGATCTTAAATAAACAAAAATCAGAATTCTTCAAACATTCTAACACATGAAAAAAAATTGAGGAACAAATAATTAATGAATGGTAAGGTCTTTTTCCTTTTTTTAGTTTTTAACAGAAAAAAGTGAAATTAATTGGTAAATTAGGTAGCATTTATGTTTTCTGTTAGGTAGTTTCTTGGCATATATTTATTGATTGGAGTATATGTAATAGAACTCTTTATTGAATTAATTCATTGGTCATTCTATATATTTATTGATTTATGTGAACTTCAATGCAATTCCTCTTAAATTTGGATTCTGTAATAAATTTTTGGTGTTAATAACATACCTTTAAAATATATCAATTTTGATATTTTAAAATCTATTAAAAAATTTTAAATATATAAAAATCAATATATTTTGAAGATACATAGAAGGACAACATAAAAAATATGGATTTATTTTTTTCACTTTGTTGTTGGGCTTCATTTACGGGCTTCAACTCTGCCAGCATGGTGTGCTTGGATTTTAGAATCTGGATTTCAACCCAAAATCATAATCAATTTTCAGACTTATTATATACCACCATAGTTAACTACTATGACTTTTAAAAACCATATCCTTTGATGAAACAGCTATCAAAATTTATCTATATTTGTATGATTTTTTTAATTTGTAAAAATTCAACATATGTAAAAAAAGTTTACATCAATTTACTGACACCTTCAACTAATTAAATTAGACCCTTTTTAACGTATTTGTATGTCTCCAAACTAATCTTATATTTGAGTCACTCTTACTGATACGCAAAAAATATTAATAGTTATTTATGTAAAAAATATGAGAAATAACAATTTACAACATATTTTTCTTACAATAATATTTATTGAAATTTATTAAAATCATAAATTTGTGTAATTCTAATAATTGCTTAGTGAATTTCACTCCTAAGATTGAATGAAGTGTTTATTAGAAGGAATTTGTTGTCATCACTCGGTTACAATACGCTAATTTATCAAATGATTGTTTTAATACATTGAAATTTATAAACCAACTTATTATGTACATTTGTTTTCTCTTCTTTTGTAAAACAATTGTAAGAGTCAACAATTGCCTTATAAAACGAATAGCATTTCTTTCTGTATATATAAGTCTGATCATGTTAATCTAATGTAGAACGTTCAAAGTGAACTTAATTAGTGTTGAGTAAAATAATACGTTAATTTCAGAACAAAGGTTGAAATAGAGTTTGTAATTTTTGTTCCCCATAACTCTACAAAATAAAATAAATAACGACTAGAAAAATCTAAAAGACTATATTGTACATACAATAAAAAGAATTTTAATAAAAACAATTTTTACAAAAATTGAGTGTAAAGATTTAACACGATACATAATAACAGAATAATAACAAAAATTAATTTTTATACTAACTCAACCTAACTAGATTTATTAATAAAAAATTTAATTATAAATAAATATTATTCCTTATAGCTTTTAACTTATACCGGTATACAATATTATTTATGTTTTTATGAATAATATTTAGTTACCACTTCCAAGGAAATGGTTGTTAATACGTTACAATAACAACTCTCAAAAATATAGAATAAAAACTAATTTTTACCCTATTACTTTTACAATAACAACTCTCAATAACAGCAGGTTACATAATCATGTAATTTTTATAATTTTTAAAAAATTTAAAAAAGTTATATATTAAAATAAATTATTTTAAAAAATCAATATTTAAATTATTTTATTTTATTTATTATTTTAATTATATGTTTATTATAATATAAAACATAGTTATTAACAAAATATTAAACTAATTAGGATATTCATTATTTATATTTATTTAATTAATTATTCTTACAATATAAAATGTACATTAGTAAAATATAAATTAATTTATATAATATTTGAATATTTTTATTTTATTATAATATATAATACATATTAATAAAAACTTAACAATATAATTATAGCAATTGCTTCCTCCACTATACATATTGTTTATCTTCCACTATACATATTGTTTCCTGCACTTAATAAATTCTCAATATGTCGTTACTTTTATTTTAAAATTTATTTATTAAATAATTTTTTTTTTCTCTCATAGTAGTCACATATAAGCACAATCAAATAAAAAGTTGTTAACTTTTCTCATAAATATTAAATTTTTTTTAATAAATAATAAAAAAATCTAACAAATATTAAGAAATATCTATATTTTCTTTCAAGTAACATTGAATTAGTTATCATAAAATTAAATATTTAAAAATAATGTATTAAACTGAATTTGTTAAATTATTGTAAATATTATTAACAACATCTAATATCAACTTTATTATTGTTAAAAAAATATGAGAGAGATATTTCTGTAAATGTGAAAAGAAGAAAAATTATTTAATATATAAAATAACAAGGATATTATTAATATTTTGAGAATTTTTTAAGTGCAGCACCATTTTGTATAGTGTAGGAAGCAACTACCTATAATTATTAGTAAAAGAAATTTATATATTTATTATACTTTTTATTTAATCGATTATATTATTAATATTTTTGTAAAAAATAAACATAATTGAATATATAATATATAAACTTTACTCGTAAACCCGTTTTAATTTGAGAGAAAAATTACCACAACAAAAATTTTCACAACTTTTTGTAATCTAATTTCTCTTATCTCCCACTTTCTACCCTTTTTATCTGCTGACTTCTAGGTTTCCATCTTCATAAACAAAGATATCCTAAGTGAAAAAAAAAATACATTCAGTTAAACACTAGAAAATAAATTCATGGAAAAGTAAGAGTCCAACGTACTTTTTCACGAATCGAAAACTGTGTAAGCCACCTTGGACCACAGAGTCATAGGTTCGATGGAGTCATTGCTGTATTTTATTTCTCTCTTGGGTCGTTAATCATTGGTGAGATTCATAGATCGAGTAGGTGCGTGCACTTGAGAGTGTTAAAAAAGCCTTTAACATCGGTGAAATGCTCTGAATTATGAATTCCCGTAGCAAAAAAGTAACCCTAAACCAGTGATTATTAAAGCCAAAAAGAAAGCGTCCAAAACTTCTAAGTGGCTTCTCAAGAAGTTACAGATGCATGCCCCCTTATAGGGAAGTGCGAAATCTGATCACAGTACACTGTTGAAAAGGTGCACCTCGAAACCAAAGGCTCTCTCCAATTCTTCTCTATTTCACGATTTCACGTACGCTTATTAATTTCATGAACAGAAAAGAAGCTAGGGCATCGTACTCCGAAGCTCCTAACACAAACCATGCAATATTAATGGCCTCCAACAACCTAGTTTATTCATCCAATTCCTCATAATTATGAAAGGAAACAACACCTAATGATGCCAACAATTTTGGGCTAGGAAAGAAAGATTTCTCCAGTAATGTCTCTCTATCGCTCCACATTATGCTTAACCAGATTCTGCAAATGAATAAATGAATATATATATATATATATATATGGAGACAATGGGCTCATCGTTTCCTTTAAGTTTTGAAGAAATCTACCAATCAATTATAGTTATCTAGTTTTACCAATTATTTTTCTTAAGATAGATGCTTAATTTCTGTTTCTTCTGATATTTTTAAGTGTTTCATTTCTTAAATTTTATTATTTGATTTTCATTTCAAAAGCTTATAACATTAAATTATTTATTTATTTATAATCTTACACTTTATTTAATTTTTAATTTGTTTTGATTTATAAATTTATTGTGACTTAGAAATGAAGAAGATAAAATACAGTTTTGTAAATATTTTATTAAAGGAACAAAGAGAATACTATGCAAAATATTTAATAAAGATGTACATGCATTCGTTTTTAATACATCCATTATCTAACTTATTTTAAAAAAATATTGAAATTCTATATTTTTATTGAATTCAATTTAATTAAACTCATTCTGATTAGGTCGGAACAATTAGATCACAAATTATAAATTTCTTTTGTTAAAAACCATAATTTGAAAATATTTTTGTCGAGCTTTTAGGTTAACTTTTAAAGTAGACTATATTATTTAACGTTTAAATAATTAAATATTTCAAATATATACAGTTTGTAGAATAAAAAAAAATAAGTTATATTATTATTATTTTTATCAATTTTAATATTATTTAACAATTTTTATTATAACATATTGAGTTTCAATTTCAATACATAGAAGTTTTGTTAAATTAAATTTCAGCTGATCACAAAGAAACCTTAACTTAAAAGGGTAAGATTAAATAATAAAGGTGGAGTAAGACATTATCCTGAAGATCATGTACTTGGTTCATTTTTTATTAAAGCCACAAATGCCTAAAATAATACTCAATGGTCACAAGCATGAACATTACGCACAATCAACATCAAATTCTTTAGATAAACATCATGAAATCAAGAACATTACATGATTCTATAATTTTGCAATGGTTTTTCAACTCTCCAATTTGATTTTCTGGTATTTTAATTATGTAATTTTTATCAAAAAGTTAAAATCCATTAAATAAAACTGTTAACTTGACAATATTGTAGAATGTTACACAGTGTTTGGTTTGACGGAGGTAGTGAAGGGTGAAAAGGAAGATAAATGATAGAAATGGGTAAGAGGAAAAAAAGGAAAGAAATAGAGAAGAAGAAACGTGGAGGGGTATGATTGGTGGTTGAAGAATGAAGGACACGTAGGTGTTCCATTGGACATTCACAACCCAAATGTGCACCGCAGCACAAGAGAGAGAGAAAGAGAGACCCAGGGACCCGTTTTGGCAATTAAAAGAGAGAGAGTGAGAGAGTGAGAGAGGTTTCAACCTTCGCATCGCATCGCATTAAAGCCTTACTACTTCCATCTTCTCTTCATGGCCATATCCGATGTGGTGGCGCGCAACCTCACCACCGTCTTCCTCGCTCTCATGGCCTCTTTTCAGGCCTACGCCTTTCTCTGCGGCCGCACCTTCACCGGCGCTTATATCCTCGTCCTCTCCACCGCCGCCCTCATTCTCATCCTCCTCACCACCCTCACCTGGGACGTCTCGCGCAAGGCCAAGTGTGCCTTTCACCGCCACCACGGTGACAGCCGGGAGGTCTGCAAGGGAGGCATCTGCTGGCACGGCGTGGCGCCCCGATCACCGGCTTCTCAGGTCCGTTTCAGACTTCCTCGCCAGCTTCCCTTAGCCCCTTTGTAATTGCAATCATCATAATTAATAACACTTTTTCTTTACTTAATGAACATATAATCATCATCCTAATAATAATTTGTGTGAAAACTACTCTTTTACTGTATCCTCTTCTCCCTGTTTGTAAGTGAGTGCTTTGCTTCTAGTTGAGTTGAGACTCTTTTGTATATACACCCATGCCTTTTATTCCTTGTAATTTAATGTGCTAAATTAGTGGATATGGGGAATTTCTGTGAACAAGTGATTGATGATGATTTTTATTTAGGTAAAAAGTGTTTTCCTATGATCTCTGTTCACACCAAATAATATATGATAAGAATAGAAAAAGACAGAGTAATAAATGTTAATGGAGTTTATATATTGATAATAGAAATGAGGAGGCATGGGCATTTAGGTGACTGAGCAAATGCAGATTGTGTGTGTTGTGTCTGCAGAGCATATAAATTATGGGCATTGATCACATTGTCTCACTTTGTTAACTTCCTCTGCAACAACCGATGAATGGTCCAGATTATGTAGCAGTGGGACTGTGGAGAGAAAATGGAAGTTGGTGACTGAGTGTGTAAGCAGGGTTTGGTGTGTGTGTTGTAGTGGTTCATTCACACTGCCTTGCAAAGCATTTGTCTCACTGAGTACTAGAATGGTAAGATGGTTATAATAATAGTAATTTATAGAAGAATTATTGAAGTTAGATAGAAATGGTGGGCATGGATATTTTGGTGGTGAGGTGGAAGAAGGGACCAGGAAAGGAGAATAGTGTAACAGAGGAGAGGAGCATCCATGTTGGGGCATTGGGATAATTTCTTTTTCGGTTAGTTAATATTAAATAGAGTGTGGACTAGAAAGTCCAGTGTGTCAGCTAAGTTAGGTGTGGAGAATTCATGAGACTCAGAATACATCCCTTTTATGTGAGATACCAACATCATTCTTATCAACTAAGATCAATTTTGTTGCCACCCATGTACCCCCTTCACTGTCCCACACCCTTACATGCACACATCAATCAATTAATTTTGAGCTCATCAAATTCGTATACAATATTTCACATGTAACAACAAAATTAGCAATGGATGAAGAGGCACTAAAGCTTACTGTTTACCAAATAGAAAAATAAAAGAAAGGAGGATAAAAGGATAATTCGACGCAATAATTATGTATGTAATATGGTTCACTTTTTAATACTTTTTAATATTACTTATTTAAGTAATTAAAAAGATGGTATTAATAATAAATATTTCCTCTATTTTTTTAAACTAAATAATCTTTCTCTTTACCCTTTTTTTTTTTATTTTTTTCTCTTCGACTCTCTTTATTGGTTTCCTTTTTATCAAACGGTGCCTTAGGCAAAGGGAGTTGTGAGTTTGAGTTTATTGAAACTTTGAATAGAATCCTGCAATGATTCTTTTTTAAAGTCTTGTGAAGGTTAGAATTTATATTCCCTAGCTTTGATCAGGTTGGTTACTACATTGTTTTAGAAAAAAACGAGTATACCTCTAACTATTAATTTTTTTAGAAAAATCAACTATTGATACTACAATAGTGTGTGTATATATATATATATATATATATATATATATAATTTAAAGTTAAATACAAATTAAAACATCGACGTTTTAATTAATAATTATTATTAGTATTATTTAATATTTAAAGTGTGTTTTTTCTTTTCATATTAAAAGGGTCAAATTCAGTCAATTTATATTACTTTAGAAGAAGAGTTTATGTGTATTTTGAATGCAAGGTAGTAAGCTTCATTACGTTATATTATTTTTAAGAATATTTTACAACTTTTTCTTCTAATTATAAATTCTTATAATGCTCACGTTCTTATATTTTTTTTATTAATACTTTAAGTTTTTTTAATTTAAAAAATGAATTAAATTATTATAATTAAATTTTTTATTCTTAGAAATTAATGTATTATATAACATTAAGGTTTTAAATTTAAAATTTTTACCATAATACATCATCATACTTCAATATGATTTTTTTTTATAAAATTTAAGAAAATATCTAAGGAGATAATCTAATGGCATGTTTACTTAAAACATTCTTAAACTCAAGAGCAGATCAAATACGAGAATTAAAATAATTCTCCTTTCTTATCTCCCTAATTAAAAAAAATACTATTTTGTTATGTCTTAATTAAAAATTACTGCGAGATAAAAAAAAAAGTAATTGTTACAAGAAATCATACAAATAACTTTGTTTCTTAACTATTAGTTTTCTTGTACTTAAGTACTGGTGTATTATTATTATTATTATTATTATTATTATTATTATT
>Ga0099825_1003777_pt1 | contig 20077 bp, 10 predicted proteins | sample SiratroredBW_FD_76838 | JGI IMG/M metagenome (GOLD analysis project Ga0099825, IMG submission 76838) | Root nodule microbial communities of legume samples collected from California, USA - Siratro red BW | ecosystem: Host-associated > Plants > Roots > Nodule | place: USA: California | collected... | reverse complement strand
GTAGCCCAAGAGATTAGGGTGAACCAGTATAAAACTGCTTTATCTGTGCTTATATATTTTTGCCTTGGTTGGTGGTTTCTATTTATAGCGAATTGAGTTTAGGCTCCATTCAACCCCCCTTCTGGAGCCAACTGTTCCTACAGTAGTTTTATAAATAATTACTTTATTGCTTATACTGTACATCCTTGTAGTGATTGATATTTTTTTGTAGGTTTTATATTCTTGACCATGAGTTTCAAGCTACAGTTCATTTATGTCATGACACACTTGCAGCATGTGATTTTCATCCTTAGAGAGGAGAATACATAACGGTAGATTCTTTTTTATTCACCAAAAAGTAGGATAAACTTTTGCTATAGACATGCCCAATAGGCATTATTTTTTCTTTGTGTTATAATTTTAATGTGTAGCGCATTTAATTTATGGACCTTTTCCTATTTTTTGTAGTTACTTTACTTGTTGTTGATATTGTGTCTTGATGGATGGAGGCTAAGGCCACTATGATTAACGATTTTAAAGTTTTTTCAGATTTTATTAGATCTCTTGTTTTATGCAAGTTAGTGTGTGAAAAGTCATTATTAGAGATAAGGAGCATTTTTATAACAAGAGTATAACAACTTTGTTCCAAAAGGAGATTAAGGAGATGTTGATGAAGTTATTTCATGAGAGCATACATATGGACGAGGGCCAAGACTTTATGGACACATCTTTGATGGAGCCTATCCTAATTGTTGAATGATGTTTCCTAAGTTTTTTTCTGAGTTTTCTTTAACTTTCTTTCTTTTGTTTGTTTTGGTTGTTTTCATTTGATTTGATTTTACCTTTTTTTGTTTTGCTTACCTTTGGTTCTCTCTTTCCATTACATTCACTTATTGAGGATAATGTTTGATTCAACTCTAGGGACCGAATGTTGTGTCTAACTCTGTTTCGTTTCATCTGACGTTTGTTAATGTATTGTTATTATTTATTTTAAGCTTTTCATTGTTTTTAGCATACTTTTCATTATATTCCTATGCTTTTAAGCAGTTATAGTTTCATCATTCTTAATTAGAAGTTTCAAGTATGATAGATTTGTTTCTTACATTTTATTGTAATAAGGTTTGCATATAATTAGGTTGTGGATCATTTTTTGTAGAATATACCTTGGTATATTTGAGCCTATTTTTTTGTCTTTCTCGTGAGATTTAATCATGTTTGTAGGTATTCTAGAACTTGGCTTGACTCTTCTTTATACTATTTGTGCACATGCACTACTGATATGATTTTCAGCTACTTAGCCAAATTGATCCACCTTGTATTATTTCCACTTGTATACCCCTTATATCCTTTGTAACCTTCTTTCTTGATAATTATGTAGTTCATTACAGTACTTGAAACTAAAAAACCATTATATGGCCAACCTTTGGGATTAAAGGACCTTTGGAATTGTTTTAGGAATTAGTTTAAAATAAATTTGGGGGAGTTACCTTGAGCTTTTTGTTGATTTGATGTATTAAGGTTTTGATGAAATGAAAATTTGATTGGAAGTAGTTTGAAACAAATGTATGAGAAAATGAAATATATGTGGTTTCATGAAAATAGAAAGGCAAAGAAAAATGGATGAAAAAGGAAAAAAGATAAATAAAGAGTGAATATTGGGTTTTAGATTCAAGATTGGTAGCTTCGACTTATTTTCACCCATTCCCCATTTCTCTTATTTTCTATTTCATTTATATAACTTTGTATCTTTTCCTTTATCCTACCTTTACCTTGATCACATTATAAGTTTACGAAGAGTCCTTTTGATCTTTAGTTGCATGTGTTTAAAGTAGAGTATAAGAGAGGCTTATCAAGCATGTGGCAATTCTTACTTTCATTATGTGCCTTCGAGTGTAAACACCTGAAAGATAGACGTATACGTATACTTGCGAGGATTTTACCATTCTTGATTCATGATTTAATTTGATTGTAATTCTTCATTACTTTTATGTATTGAAATAGATTTTTTATGGTCTTGTTTCTTTGACACTTTAGATGTATTATTCATTTTCTCTTTTTCTCATAACATTCTCCTTTTAGGATACAAAAAGAAGTTTGTTTTCTTCTTTTCATCTTTAATGTTCATATTTTCTTTACTTAGTTTTGTTTTGCTTGGAAGTGCAAAAGCATAAGTGAGGAAATTTGATTACTCATATTTTGTACTCATATTTCATATGTTCTTCTTTTTAGTTTTTGACTCATTTACTTTCAATAGTAATAAATTGGGATCATTTTACATATTAGCTATAACTTTTTTTATTTTAGTTGCATTTGATTCTACATTTTGAGGGCTTCAAAATAGAAATATTGTTTGCTAGATTTGGAGTTCTCTATTATTTAATATGATTTTTGAAAGTTGAGGCAGATTTGCTCAAATTTTATAAAGGAACCCATGCGAATTAGCTTTTGTGTGTATTAACTTAAATTTTTATAATTAGGCTTATAGACCTTATTAGCCACATTTAGGCCCATTTTTGCTTTAGATTTCAGAGCCTACATAAGACCTAAATGTGCTCTAATCTGGTAAACATAAATCATTTGCTAAATTTTCTAATTTTAACTTTCATCTCTTCATCTCCTTTATTCTCTTTTCTTTCCACTTTTGTTTTGTGTCTTCCTCTCCCTCTCTAAATTTCGTTTGGTGTTATTCATCCAGGTAGAACTAATTTTTAAGGACTAATTTTATGGAATCAAGATTAAACAAATCGAATTAAGTTTTACATCGTAGTTCCTCACTCTAAGTTTGTTATTATATTCTCTAATCTAGATTTTTCTCTTTGTGGTTAAAATTTACGTTTTTTATTCAGAATTCAAAATTAGGAATTGGCTTAATCTTGATTTGAAAAATGAATACAAATTGAATTGAATGATATTGATATTTAATTCATATAACCAATTTAGTTGATTAATTGAATCAGTTAATTATTCAAACTTGATTCTAAATCTTTAGAGAACTATGATAAAAACGATTGTTTGGTTCTTGAATTTATGTATTGATTCATTTTTTTTCTTAACTTTTGCATTTGATTTTTGTTTTATTTTTTTTCAATTTTCAATTTTTGTTTTCCAATCCCTAAACCCCCAAATTTGTTTTACAAGAATAATACTAAAGGTTGAATACAGTAAGAATGTGTTCTCTAATAATCTGCCTTGGTTGTGAGCTATATTGCAAAAATTAGAAAAACTAAGTATCTTTGATTTCATGAATGATATTGAAAATCACCACACTTAGCTGACCCCTTGAGTATTGACTCCAACCACTCTTGGTTTGATAAGTATCTTTGATTTCATGAATGATAGTGAAAAAACGCCACACTTGGCTAACCCCTTGAGTATTGTTGACTCCAACCACTCCTGGCTTGATGATTATTCTCTACTCCAACCACTCTGAGCTTAATGAGTATTTTTGACTCTAACCAATATTTTCTTAACTAAGTATTTTTTAACTCCAGTCAATCCTAACTTAACTAAGTATTATTTGAGGCCACTCCAGGTTAACAACCAAGTATTCTTTATTAAACAATTACTCCTATCTATGATGAATAAATTATATAAATGGTGATCAATTGAACACGTTGAAGCTTGCCAGAGAGGATGATCATTTGAGGACGTATATATAATTTGATCACTCTCTCTCCTAGTATTTTATTTAACACAAACAATGTTATTCAATGAAGTTTTAGATGGGCACAGAAAATTAAGCAATATTTCAATATTATACAACACGCTCTTTCTCTCTCTGTCTTCTTCTCCTAGAGTTGCTTTATGTAGGCTCTGAAGAAAGTGACCATAGTGAATTTTTTTCTTCTTGTTGAATCGACTTCTATTCATTTATGTGTGCTTCTTTCATCTAATGAGCTTGTTTGACTAGAATGCATCAAATGAACTTTATATAATATTAAATTCTCTCTTCCGCTTTTACGTAATCTTCCTAATAATTGGATTGAGTTATCTTGCCTTGGATATTGTGTCTTGTCTTCATTTTTTGTACTTGTTCATAGTCGTACGAGGCAAACAGTCTTTCTATAATTGTCAATGTTCAGTGCTAGGAAATTGTAGAAAAGAAGTAGTTTTAGCTCACACTCCAAGAAATCTTTTAATGTTGAGTTTAGCTTACACTTTCAATGGATCTCTATGGCAAACGAACATTCCATACAACATAGAATAAGCATATATGTTTTATGAAGCATAAGGTTAGCTTTCTATGTGTTTATTGTTTAATCTAATGTGTGTATGATATAATCTTATAAGTGTTTTATCATATGTCAAAAAAACACTTGCATCTTACATGATTTGTCACTTACATAGAATCAACATCTTACAGACGAAGTAAAACCATGTTTTAAACTTAGTTGTTTTCAACATTTACTCAAAATCATAGGAAGTTGGACTTTTGCTCTAACAATGTCCCAATTTTTTGTTGATGCTTAAAACAATAAGATTAAAACAAGATGAACACTTACAACAAATCAAGTTTTCAAAAATATTTTCCATTTTCAAATTTGGATATATAAAGCATATAATAGTGCAAGTTTGATGAGATATCAAACATTGAATCTAGAACAAATTCTCATTAGGTAAACTATATCAAAAGGATATAATCTTTAGTCAATTTCTTACATAAAATAAACATATATGTTTGTATAGCACCGATTAGCTTATATCTTTGTGGATATCTTCTAAGCATATTAATTTCTTATCAGACGTAAAGAAAGATAATATAGTGTTATATAGTTTGATAAACAAAACACTTGTGTCTTATAGGATCTACTGTTAAAAATAAAAACATTTTGTCATATAGACAATACACAACCATGTTTTAAGCATTGCCCACAATTATATTCATTAATTATAAAAACAAATAATCAACATTTATATGAATAGTAAATAGCTTACAATAACAAATTTCAATATATTAATAAACCAATCAACATATAACATAACATCCTTTATTTTATAAGTAATTGACATAAATTATCATTGATTTGGAATTAAATAAACATAAAAATTTGGCTATTTTGATGTCTAACAAATTCATCATACATCTAATTCTAAACAGATATATTACCATGTTATCCATACGTAACATTTTCTCTTTCTCATTTCAGGTCAAACAATTCATATACTTGCTTTATCTCTTTCTCTCGTGCAGAAAAAATAAAACTACTAATTTCAATCAACTTGCAACGAGAACATCTACTTTTTTAAACATACAGCTAAAAGGACACAATTTCATCATCTAACTAAACAATATGTGCAGCAAAAAATCCATAATCATAATATATGATCAGAATAATTTTTTTCTCATATATACGTAAAAACCTCATAAATTAAAAATCCCTAACTTTCATAAGTGGGGTTCAAAAAATTAGGAGAAAACATATGAGGAGAATCACAATTTCTCTTGGTTAGAAAAAGAAAACTAATAATTTCATTACAATATTAATTGCATAGGCATAAAATTTTCAACCAACTTGCATCAAAAACATCAACTTTTTATGCATACAGTCAAAAGGACACAATTTTATCATCCAAACAAACAATATGTGCAGTAAAAACTCAATAATCATAATATAGGATCAAAATAAGTTATTCTTCATATCCACTATACCTAAAAACCTAATAAATTAAAAATTTTAAATTTCATAATTAGGGTTTAAAAAATTGGGAAAAAAAATGAGGAGAAACATACAGTTTCTTCCATGTAGAAAAAGAAAACTGACAATTTCATTATAACATTTATCGTATACACATAAAAATTTCAATTAACTTGCAACAGAAACATCATTTTTTTATGCATACAACCAAAAGGATACAACTTTATCATCCAATCAAACAATAGTCTAGTGAAAACTCCATAATCATAATATAATCAAAATAAAGGTTTTCATATTCACTATATGTAAAAGCCTCATAAATTAAAAACTCCTAAATTTCATAATTATGGTTTGAAAAATTATAAGAAAAGATATGAAGAGAATCACATAATAATTTCATAAATATGCTCACTTGTAAAAACATAGTGCAAAAATTAAGGATTTTCGATAATGACATAATATAGAAATCCAAAACAAGATCTTAAAATTATGTAATTCTCACATATATTAAAGGAAGAATATGTATGCCATAAGATATTACCTTTGTGTACTCTAAAGATTTGATAAGATGAATGACATTGACTCTTTCTTTATATGAGAGATGGTTCTTATGTGTTTTGAAGATCCAATTAGGTAACTAACAATCTAATTATTATTTTATCTTTTATTATTAATTTATTTATTTATTAGTCTCTTTAATTAAAAAATCATATCTCTTTCACATGAGATTTAAAACCTTACATATTCTAACATACATTAAAATCTTATTTGACAAGGTTTATTTTCACTCTTCAACATAAATTCTTAGTGATTGAGATTCGAATAGTTTTCTAATCTTGCATAAATTCATTATTGGACATTATACCTTTATTAGTGACTCTTCTAAGAATCAAAGAGATAATTTTTTTTTCTTACTCGTTTTTATAAGTATAATATAAGCATCGGTATTCTACGTGAAATACAATGGTTAGCATTCTTACTGAATGATTTTTCAGATTCCTTTTCAAGATACCTATATTATATTGCTACAAATTCATTTTTCCATAAACATATAGGAAAAACTTCAACGAAATTTCTCATTTACTACCTTTCACAAGTTGTAATTAACTAGTAGATATTATAACTAATATATTTGACTCTTCTTCCGTTGGGAGTTATAAACATACACTCTTCAATTTGTGAAGGGTAATAGTTAAACATTTTTTTTCTATTATATAAATATAGTCTATTATGTTTTACTTTGATTTTTACTATATAAGTTTTTTTTATCTTTCTTAATTTTGAATATATCTTAAACGTAAACAGAAATAATATTCTTCAATTCTCTTATATGTACGATACAAACTTCATAAAGTCAGGTCTAATCATACTCCTAGTTGTAAAAAATTACTCATTTTTTTCTTATCATTACACCTTACTTGAAAATTAAACATATTTTTCATTGATGAAAAGTAACTATACCTAATTTAGTTATAATTGTTGTTCCTAAAATTTAAGGACAAATACATAATGGCTTATTGTTCTTTTATTTAGTCAGAAGTTCCTCATCTTCATTTTTCTGCCGCCACCAAGTATTTTAAGCCCAACATGATAACCTCAAGGGACTAGGCCTATTCATAGTCTAGCTGAATTTTAAATATATCCTTAAGTCATTGAGTGATAAGTGAACATGAAAACAGATTATCTTCTCTATTTACGACATAGGCTACCAATTATCAATTTATTCTTCAACAGTCAAGCATATCCACTAATAGCGTTCATTAATTAGCCACAAAATCATCACAAGTGATGTCAGCTATCAAGCTATCAACTGATGAATCAAGTTTATCAACCAGAAGCTTCATCATTTAAATACTATTTATACTTTCCTGAATCACACTCATATTCCAATAGCATTAGGCTTCTTTTGTTCAACAACTTTCTTTACTTTCAATCTAGCTCATATTGGCTATTTTGGTTCAATATTGTATAACATCTTGTTATTTAATCTAACTTAATATCTTTTAGTGTTAATACTTGTAATTGAAAGTTCTTATTACTATTAAAGAAAATGTGTCACACTACTGAACTTGATTCTTCTCACTATTATGTGTTTAATGAAAGTTAAACAATAAAGTAGATATTACTCAATTTACAAGTATATATCATGATCTTGGTACAAGACCAATCAATTGATATTAATCTATTATACTTCTTATTGATAATTATATATTATTAAATTTTTATTAAATTGATGTAATTTTACAAAACATTATCAAAATAGGTAAATTTTGAAAAAAAATTTCCACAAAGATAAGTCATGTCAACATTATACGACTTTACTGTGAAGAAGTCGTGCATCATGATAAAGTTTAAGTTTCTGAAAAAGTCATGCCAGCTTAGCACGACTTCATTATGACAGGAGAAGCCATTACTGACCAACACAATTTTGATTATTAATCAATGTTTTTTTTATTTGAACTGAATATATGATTTTATTTAAAATAAATAATAATAATTAATATTAACCAAAGTCGTGTATGCCAAACATGGCTTCTCCTCATAGTGAAATTGTGTCAAGTTAGTACAACTTCACTTTCACAAATCCAAACTCATACCATGTATGCATGAAATTTTCACAATAAAAGTTGTTTTGTCTTCAATGCCACTTTTTCTTATGTTCATCTTTAAGATGCTTAAAATCGTTATCAACGGGGTAATAAAGATAGAACGTCAATTCTTGTAGGGATAGGGGCAAGATAGAAAAAAGATTGGATGGATTAAGTGGGGAACAATCTATGATAGTAAGGAGAGTGGAAGACTTAGAATAAAAGATATAACATGTTTTAATAAAGCTCTCCTATAAAAGTGGAAGTTGAGACTAGGCAAGGAGGAAAAGGGGTTGTGGTAGGATATCATTATGTTAAAATATGGATCATAGAGGAGCTTGGATAATGACAATGACAAACATAGTGAGTCTAGATGGTGGAGAGACTTGAGACGTATATCTGAAAAAAGTGAGAAATGAAAATGGTTTAATGATTGCACTAAGTGTCTTGTTGGAAATGAAAATGAATTTCTTTTTTGGGAAGACAAGTGGGTTTGGAATTCTACATTGTAGAATTCCTATCCTAGAATCTATGCACATTCAGTTTGAAGGGATTGCAAAATTTCTTACATGGGGAAATGGAAGGGATAGGTATGAGAGTGGAGCATGGGCTAAAGAAAGGGTTGGTTGGAGTGAGGAAAGACAATGTTAGAGGAGTTCCTACATTGTATTATGGGTTGTGTCCATAAAATGAACATATTGGACCAGTGGGTCTGGAAAGGAGCTGATCAAAGTGAGTATATGGTGAGAGAGGCGTATAAAACCTTAAAGAGGGCTAGTTGTAGGAAAAAAGACGTGTTTGAGAAAACTCTAAACTTTTAAAGCTCTTCCCACATCACAGATATGTGCATGGAGGGTGTTACATAATAGAATCTCAACCTGTGATATGTTAGACATGAGAGGAATCCTAATCAATATTGTTAATTGTGTGATGTATAACACAAGTGAGGAAATATTAATCATTTATTTTTTACTTGAAAAGAAAAAAAGTAGTATTTGGCAAATGTGTGATATATTGATCAGAGTACAATCAATACATCATAATGAGGCCAAATAACACTTCTTTGGCTTTGATTTGGCTAGTTCAAGTGAAAAACAAAAATTTTGTTTGGAAAATGGTTTGGATGACACTCATTTAGAACATCTGGAAACTTAGAAATGATATTATTTTTAAGAACCAAAAGTGCGATATGGAAAAGATGTTTTCTATTGTGGGCTTTCATAAATGAAAAATACAGAAAAACACCACATTTTTTTTCTCCAATTGGTGTCTTGATCCACTAACATGTTTGAAGACCATGGGCTGAAAGATAATAAGTATGGTAGTAAAGAATTTTTTGAGTTACTTTACCTACAGAGAGGGACAGGTGTAGGCAAGATTTAAGGGAGGATACTTATTTGAATGGTTGGGATTACAATATTAGGCGAAAGTAACTATAATACTGAATGTAATTATTGTGATATTGCTCGAAAAGTTGGTGGTGGAGTTGTTTTGCAGGTATTTTAGCATTGCAGGAAAAATGAATGACCACTGATCCAAGTGCAAGATTGTAATTTCCTTTTTTTATTTTAAAATTTCCCTATTTTAATAGTTTTTTTTAAATTACACGATTCAATTAAAAAACCTATTTATTACTTTAATACATCATATTGTTAATATAGGTCAATAATATCTATCCCAATAATTTAATCTCTATAAAACAAAATAGACTAACGAAAACTTCTTATTCTATTCCTACGGTTAAATTATGAAGTATATAAGTGGGCCCAAAAGCTTTTCATGCGGATATAGGATAATAATATGATATTATCACATTCTCACACACATTATTTAGTTATGCATGTCTTGTTGTGATGTACAATTTTGTTTGCATTTGTTTCCTCATATCCTCGAATAATAAAATCAAATTGAAAATCAAGTTTCACGTGCGTGAAGATAATGCATTAGATTGTCGGGCTTCAGAACGTTTGATATAGAAGAAAAAAACATCAATCGTGGGACAATAAAATTATCTTTCGGCGGGTCCAACAATAGCATGTTCCTATCATCTTAATTTCACAATTATTAATATTTAATAATGCTTCTTTCCCTCAATCTTCTCCAAATTACATGTTCTGAACTTTTCACAATGCGTCAAACTTCTTTTATTTATATATAAAGTATGGTTAAGGGAATCAAAAGCAGATTACGTGATGAGTTTTAGGCAACTATTTTAAGTAAACTATATCCACACGAGACCATATAAGTGTTAGGCAAGGTATTAATTTCTTGATGAAGTAATTGTCCAAGTTAGGTAAAACAAACCATATGTCTACACATGAAACCATTAATATACACTTTAAAAAGTTATTCAATTGAAGAGATTTGAACCAACATTCTCGTTCTCTAATTTCTTTTAGATGTAAATGCGAATTTTTTTTAGATAAGGTAGGTATTATGAATATTTTATATACACGTTTGATTTGCACTTCATATGATCTACGTTTTTGTCTAAGATCTTGAACAGTAGCTGGTAAACAATGATTTTGAGGTTAAGATCATATCAATAGTACATAGTGTTTTCCCGATTAAAAAATGATTTTGAGGTTAAGATCAATGTAGGGACACTATTGACCAAAACACTTATCCTCATCCTAAATCATACTTGGATTGATCAAGGATCATAAATGTTTGTTAAGTGCTTTTTGGGGATTTTTTGCAAGTTGGCCATGCTTCTGAACGAGTTACACTATAAAAGAAAGTGATATGAAGACTATTTATGATTATTGTAATGTGTGCGTGCAAACAAAACAAGTTAATAAGTACCCTCATAACTTGCTTGACCCTTCCTCTTCAATTTTTTTTGGACATATTGTTAAAGGCCAGTGAAGGTTCCCATTGAAAGGAAATTTGATAAGAGAATACTATCATGTCCACAATATTTATGCCTCTCTTGTCTTTTTTTTTTCCTCTAATAAATGTGAACGTTGACAAGTTTTTAAGCTTCGTTTTGTTCTTTTGCGTAAAATTAAAGAGAGAAGATGACGTTCCAATTGAAAGCATAAAGAACTTATAACTCTTATAACTCTGTGTTGTATTGTACCCTAGCTAAATCAAAATCTTGAACTTAAAAAATAGTTTAAAAAACCTACATTTATTTCACCTCAATAAATAAGTGAATGTTCAAATACGATAAGAAAAAACTTATTTAGAAACAAATTTTTAGCTACCAAATAATTGTTAATTGTGACCAAAATAATTACCAAATTAGATTTTTTTTATTGCTAAATAACTATAAAATAGAAGTAATGATTAAATTTAGTGACCAATTAAGTCAACATAATTGATATCTAACATTAGCTACTACCAAGGTTTTAGAGACTTATGTCATTAGATAAATTAGTCTCTAACTTAATTAGATACCAATTTAGAATCTAATGTATAGGTTACTAAAACTTTGGTAGTTAATGTTAGATATCAATTATTTTAAGTTAATTGGTCACTAAAGTTTAATGTTATAATTATTTAGCAATTAAAATTTAATTTGGTGACTATAGTCACAATTAGCAACCATTTCATTTTGGTAACTAAAAATTGATCTTGTAGTGAAACTTATCCAGATGTAGTCATTTACATTGTACTTCACTATATTAATCTCTTGGAGTAAACACATTTATGAGAATCACCACTCTATAGTTATAATATTAATTGAGTTAATCTTTCCCCTTACAATCAAATCCTATATGAAGATACTTCATTAGGGAGTTACCTTTAAAATTCTGGAAGTTATTTTCTATACTAATACTTTCCTACCACTATTTTGTTAAATTTATCACATGATCTTTAATTAATTTTGTAGCTTTCATATCATCTTAAAAATATCTGATCTAGTCTCACATTGTTGATATTTTATTATATTATTTACATGAGAGGATGTGTTAAAAAATTTACATCAATTAAAATTATAATTAAATTAAGTATAAGTTTCACATTATAAATAATTGAAATTATTTAATTTTGGATAACGAGTGAAAATTAATACTTTTAGTAATATTTTTAATTATTGAAACTTTTAAGTAAAATATTATCTAAAAATAAATATAAAAATTAATATAATTAATAAACTTAATTATTTTTAGAACTACTAAACACAACATATAGACTTATTCAAACAAACTTTATCTACGTTAAAATAAATTTAACTTTTAATTAATTAAATATAATTCTGCAGCTGCTATATTAATCAGTATAACATTAATTACTTAATTTTAATTATAAGATGTAAAATGAGATGTATAAAATATAGTCTTAATGCTTTGTTCGGGTGGAGTGAAAATAGAAAGAAATTAAGTAAAAAAGAAAAAAATAAAAAAGTGGAAAGTTAAGTTGTAAATCCAGAAAAAGTGAGTAAAAAATTTGTAAATAATGTGACTAAAATAAACTTAAAAAAATTAAATTAAATTTTAAATTTAATGATTTACTAAAATGCCTTTAAATTTATTTTATTAAAATTAATTTTTAAATAATTTATTTAAACATGGATGTTCATATTTAAATTATATATATATATTATATATATATATATATATATATATATATATATAAAGTTAATTTTTTGGAAAAGTAATGTTGGGATTTAATTTTTCGTGCATAACTTCATGAAATATTTAAAAAAAATCGCGTTAAATTAGTGTACATATATTGTAATTTTGTATTTATTTCATACACATAGATGCTTATAAATGGAACTACTCGTGAAGTGCTAAATGAAATCACATATTAGGTTTTTGAGTTACACCAATATTGAACTAAATGTATCCTTTTTCTAGAAGAGATATAATTATCATCACAGGTATAATATGCATTTCATACATAATTGATCATGTCTTATTATATAATCAATTATGTAACTAATTATAATCAATTATGTATTCAGGCATAATCGATTATATTATAATGCAAACAATACAGCACTCCAGGACATTGTTGGTTATATATGACTTTTTTAATCCAATGTATATGCTTAAATTCTGTCATCTTTACATAGTTTTATAACAGCTCCTAGTTAATATAAATGCTGGCCACAACATACAGTAACTTCAAGCTTTAATATATTTTTAATACAAAATTTCATCACACCTCGTTCGCTGCAAATTGACTCCACCCTCTTCGCTGGCATAATTAATGAATTATCCACTATAAGACATAAGATAATGGATAACAACCCTTCATTAACCTGTGCCAATTTTTGCATCATCAGTGACCTAAAAATGAGTTCTCATGAAATTCTTCCATGCAAGTGAAATATAAATATCAATTTAAACTTCTGAACAACGGCAAATTGGTAGCATACTTAAACCCACTCCAATTTACCTTCTTTTCTTCACGTTTCACAGGGACACTCATTTCATGTGTTTTTCACATTTTTTTTTTTTTCGTAAACATACATCGTTGCATCTAAAACCAATCTAAAAAATCTTTTTTTAAGAATAAACTACATAACAAGTGTATGGCACGTACGTGTTAATCCAATTATACACACATATATATATATATATATATATATATATATATATATATATATATATATATATATATATATTGAACTTTATTAGTGTAACTTTCATGATTAATTGACGTAAAATTATTTGAATCTAATTTATATTTTTGATTGAAACGATCAATGGTTAATAAATTTATTTATTTATTCTATAATTTATTTATTTTATTCAATTTAATCTTAACAACAAATGAATCAAATTGATTTTTACATTTTAAAATCGATCTATTTTTTTTTTATTTCCTTACTGGTGATGCTAACTAGCAATAAAAAGTTTGAATGATATTGTCATTGATAGATCTAGACTAAAGGTACTAAGTCAAAGTATTACTAGTAAAAAATGAGCACTTTACATTATAAGTTCGATATTGATTTCAAAAATAACTTAAAAAAAATGTGTGATGATAATATTGTAACTTTGTCAAATTGTTCTATGTGGACGGGATTAGAAATCGACATAAAATACATTTTTTTGTCAATTAACACCATAATTAGTGCAAAAAATGATTGTTTCATATGGTTCATAACGAAACAATCATAAAAAGAGTTCTAAAATTTCCTATTTTTACTCTTGTTTCCCCTTTTTTTTTTTTTTTTATCTCCACCCGTCAAAATCACTCATCGCGTCTCATACATTGTCTCATCGCCACTTGATCCTTGTCTTCTTGTTGCTGTGGAATCCTGCGTCGCTAGACCTAGCCCTAGCCACCTCTTCTTCGTGAGTTATTTCATTATTTGTATAATATAGGTTAATAATATATTAATTTGACTAATTAGTTCTTTGATAATTTAAATGCTTTAACATAATATTTTTGAGATACAACAATAATCATCAAATTATCTTCTATTTTTTTATTATCAACGATAAAAATTAAAATTAAATAAGAAAATAAAAATAAAATTGTTTTAACTCGTATAGCACGTAAACGTATAAACCAACTTATCTTCTTATTATATTTAAATATTTTAAATAATTTACAATATTAGACAGTTTATGTTAAAATAGATTATTTAATTATTTTAACTTTTTTCTCAAACTTTCCTAATATAGTGATATTGTTTGGCTGATTATTATTTTATATTTTATAGGCTTCCATTTGGTAATAAAAAATAATTTAAAAATAGAAATTTTAATGTTGATTATATCAATAATTAACGTGAAATATATGTCTGTCTATATCAAATTTTCATATTAAAAAACATAAAATGGATTCTTTTTTACTTTGGTTTATTCAGTGATGTAAAGAAAAACTCTTCTATATTATTTAAGGAAAAGATTAATGTACAATAAATATTTTACGTCACTTTTTAAATCAACTAAAACTATAGATTTTATTATATCGTCCAAGATTATGTGAAAAACTAATTTTACATTAGTGAAGATATATACAACCTTGCATTTTGATTTGTAGAAATTATTATGTTTACGTCAATTTGAAATAAAGATATACTTACAAGGATTAAGGATTTAGAATGCACTGACCATGGTGGGAATAAAATTCACATTCTTTTATCGTAGCAAAGACTATGATGCTCAAATTCATCAAATTACTAACCTGAAATGAATCTACGATAATTTGTATTCATCAATTGATCACAAACTTAATAACCCTTGAGGTAAATCGTCAATTACATGATAATAATTGATAGAGATATCTTATTCTTAAATATCATCACTAATTCATATGTTGTTATGCTAAATAATGGAAATATTTTCTTGATTCGCTAACTGATGACCCAAACTCTTTAATCTTGAACAAGTCAATCATTTATCTGGACTAGATACAATATATCAAAATTGAACCATTTATTATTAGGGAACAAAATAAATACAGTAAATAAATAATGGAATAAAAAGGATGGTACTAAGTATTTTCGTTAAACATGCATGTAAAATATAAGAAATTAAAGTAGAGGTAAGTGGCTAGCCAATGTTATGGGGCTAACAATAAGTTGATTGAAAGAGAAAGGGAAAGAGACTAGGGTTAGGGTTAGGGTGAGATAAAAAGGTTTTGTCCCCACAAAGCAGAAGATAGAAAAGATGGGTGTGTCTGTCTGCACTAAAAGTTGACACTAGAAGACACAAGTCACAAGTGTCTGCTTAACAGGGTCCTTCAGGGTCTTGATTGGATCGGCATCCACAGTATATTCTTCAACCTCCACTCAATAATAATATGCTCCTATTTGCTGCTTTTTATTTCACCTCAAACTCAAACCCTGTGTGTGGGGGTACATAACTTTGTCTCTTTCTCTCTTACCTCACCCTTTCGGTTATTAATTGCATTGATAAGACACCCTTTCATACAATTCAAACATGAACTCAAATGATGGAACCAACATACGTACACTCCTCTCTATTTCCTAGCCCTTATCCCCCTTCACTCCATGTTCATGGAATTGAACCCTAGAGCCATGAATCAGTGGTCAATTCTGTTCACTTTTATCTTTGATCATGACTAACCTACCTAAATAGATAGAGATAATACTTGGTGTTGTTTGTGTGGAGCGTTACTCTTTTTTTAGTATGATGGAAAGTAGTGGAATAAAAAAGGTGAAAGTAAATAGAAAATTAAATTATTTAGATTAAGTAAAAAAATGATGATTTTATTTATTATTTTTTAAATTATGTCTTATTATTATAAAATTAAATAAAAATTCATAATAATTATGTTAAAGTCATAATTAAATTATAAATTTAAAATTTACATAAATATTAATGAAATATTTATACTATAATTATTTATATTATGAATAAAACAACATAATTAATTATGTATAATTCATTTTGTAATTTTCTTTGTTTTTTTTTTTTCAAAATGTTCCCATAGGCTTCTTTTTCTATTTTATTTTCACTTGCCACGTCTCTCTGTCTTTCTTTCTTTCTTTATTTTCTCTTCATTTCTCCACGCATTTTTCTGTTCTAATCTTTTTTCCGCGAATTGAAGCGAGCATGAAGTTAATCGGGTTGGAACCGTTTCTTTTTAAGAGGTGAAGCACATGCCATGTTTTGATTTTTCATTGAGGAGACAAACGTGTTGTACCTAAATGTCTCAAACAGGTAAAATTGCTTTTTTGCAGTGGATATTTAACTGCTCCTTTTTTTTGTTGATTAATTAATTTCGGAATAAAAGGTAACGTGTGCCAATTTTTTGTGTGACTTATTTGTTTCCCAAAAAAGTGTTGGGTGTTTGAGTTTGGAGGGAATCTGCAATTGTAGAAGGAGAGGACGAAAAGTTTATTTGAAAAGAGGGTTCAGATATTTGAATGTTGAAATAATTGTAGGTTACACTGAATTCGGTGTTTAACTCCTTTCCGTTCTCTCTTCTTTCCTTTTTTATTCTCCTTTTAATAGAAATAAATTCACAACTCGTGCGAATGTTTTAATCATAAAAATAGATTAATAAATTGTGATATGTACCAAAATAAAGAACTATTAATAATTTTTGCACTTATTAAAAACAATAACGAATGTATTATCCAAATAAATATCTCATATTAATGTGTGTGTATATATATATATATATATATATATATATATTAATTTCATCTACTATAAATATAAATATTGATGTAATTTTTTCGAAGACAAATAAAAATAACATTACATTGAAAATTAAGAACATAAATTACTTTAAAAAATAAAATAGATTCTTTTGAAATGGAAGTAGCTACCAAATTATTCTTTGAACTAATTTATTTTTTCTTTGCTTTATGTTATTAAGAGCCACAAAGTTAGATTTATTTTTATTATATTTTAGAGTCAATTTTATTATAAAATTAACTTTTACTAAACTTTAATCCTCTTTATTTCTTTAATATATTAAAATTTTGTTAATAATTAATAACTTGAATTTAAGAATAAAAGGTTGTACTAATTTCTTGTTTTAAAAAAAATAAAAAGAAAAAAATAGAAAGTGTTAAAAGATTGGAGTCATGAAGAAATATACAAAGAAATCCATAAAAAAGGACAATAGATAAAAGATCCATGAATGAGGTGCATAGAAGAGAAGTTAATGTAACACAGTAGAGTTGAGTAGCGAGTTGGATCTTGGACCTCTGTAGGAAGAGTTACATCCAATGCCATTAAGTGAAGTGATAAAAAGACTCAAAACAGTGACCCAAAGAAGCCAACTATGGAGATAAGCCTATTGTGCACCATTTAAAGATTTTTTGGTCATTATGTTATAAATACATTCCAAAATAGAAAAGAAAGAAGTTGGATGATAAGAGTGAAACTCTTATAGTAGTTGAATATCATCCAATTGGTACTTATAAGTTGTTATTAATAGAGATATTATTGTGGATGAAACTACATTGTGGGATTGGGAAAGTGAATCTGAAACTCATATTCCATTTATCCTTGAAAAATGTATAAAAACAAGTAAAATATCACCTCAAATTCATCTGTTCCTACTACAAGAAGAGCTTAGAGGATGAGATTTCCTTCCACCAGACTTGCAGATCATGAATTGTACATTGACAATGCAGTTTCTAATAATTGTGAGATGACACATTTTTGCATTTTTGGTTTACACTAAACCATTAAATTGAAAGCAGGCTCTTGGCATTAGAGAATGGAAGGATGTCGTGATGGAAGAATTAAAAGCTATTGAGAAAAACAGAACCTGGGAGTTGGTGGATCTACCATAGACTGAACATCTTATTAATTTGAAATGGGTGTTTGAAGACAAATTCAAACTACATGACACTATTTTCAAGCACAGGGACAGGTTGGTAGCCAAAGACTTCTTTCAAAAACAAGGAATTAATTATACAAATGTATATGCTTCAGTTGCGAGGATGGAGACAATTTGATGAGTGATTGTTGTGGCCAGTTATAGAAGTTGGATTGTGTGCTAGTTAGATGTTAAGTCAGCATTCCTCAATGTTTGTAGGAAGAGGTAGATTTGAAGTCAAAGGAAAAAAACTTCAGGTACACAGACTAAAGAATGTCTATACAGCCTTAAACAAGCCCCTTGATCTTGGAATAAGTTGACTGATTGAATTTAGTGTATATGTGAAGGAAACTCAACATAGGAATTTATTTCTTGTGTGTCTCTATGTGGATATTTAATTGTCATAGAAATGTTCAGACTAATGTTTAAGCAGTTTAAGGTGGAAATGGATTATATTTGAAATGTCTAATTGGGAAACTCTCAGTTATTTTCTTGATTTTGAATATTTACACAATCTTAAGAGAATACTTCTACTTCATAAGAAATATACTCGTGAAGTACTAAAAAGTTTCAATATGAAAAATTGTAACACAACTCCTACACTAGTGATAACAAATACGAAATTAATTGAAGAATTGGATGATAAAACAATAAATGCAACTTTGTTCAAGGAAATTGTAGGATCACTCAAGTTTTTATGTAACAACAGGCCTTATATTAGCTATGGAGTTTGGTTTAGTTAGTATACTTATGAATGATCTTAGGATACCACACATGACTATGACCTGCTATTCAAAAAGGAGATGATCACAATGAAACAATCATAAAAACATTATTTTTACCAAGACTAGTGAGGAGATAAAGTAAAGAGAAAAAGTATATTTTACTAGTTGTTCAAGTATCTTAATGCATGAATTTTTTGTACTCAAAAAGACAAAATGTTATAACACTCTTTTCATATGAAGTTAAATATATAATATCTCCATAAAATAACTAAAGAACTAAAACTCAAAATTAGAAATTAGTACACAGTACAACTGTTTGTTTAGTTGTAAATAAAATATTACAATTAATTTTTTTTTCTTTTATAAATACCTTAACTTATGTATTCTTTAAATGTGAATGAAAAATAATTTCCGTTTTCCATTTTTTTATATGCTTGAACCGATTTGATAAATAGTTTCTCAGCAATAGTCTACTATAGTTACGTTATTATAGAAGTTGGAAAAAATAGATTTTCATTAATGAAATATGAAGAAAACATACAAGTGAATACTGTATTAAAAAAATAATGAAAGAATTGTGTTAATGAATTATTCTTTTATTGCTCAGCTTTTATTTAATAGGAACTTCTTACTCAATTTACTAAACATGTTTCTTTCAAGAATAAACCACTGTTTTGGTCCATGAGGGTGTAATTCCTTGTCACATTAGTGATTGAAATTTAAAAAAAATTAATAAAAATTCTAAGTATTTCATTTCCGGGTCTAAATTTAATCATTTATTATGATCTTAGTCTCTAAATACATATACATACATATATATATATATATATATATATATATATATATATATATATATATATATAATTAATTAAAAAAGAGATTTTTTTTTTTTTATAAATATTTTTATATTATACAAAAAAAGGTTTTTTTTTAT
>Ga0099825_1003776_pt1 | contig 20079 bp, 10 predicted proteins | sample SiratroredBW_FD_76838 | JGI IMG/M metagenome (GOLD analysis project Ga0099825, IMG submission 76838) | Root nodule microbial communities of legume samples collected from California, USA - Siratro red BW | ecosystem: Host-associated > Plants > Roots > Nodule | place: USA: California | collected... | reverse complement strand
TTTTTGTTTATTTTTTGTTTTCTACTAATAGTACATAATTTTTTTTGTTTTGTTTTTCTTTTTTTAATAATTTTTTTTCTCTTCTTCTTTTTTTTTTTTTTTCTTCCTGTCATATCATATAGCCCCTGTTACATTATCACTTCTTCCTTTTTCTGTTTCTTTTTCTCTCATGGACCAAAATTTAATGTCCACACAACATTATTCTATCATTATTGCCCACAAACCGGAGACAGAGGCCTCACCTTTTCTTTTTGGTCACGATTTAGGAGGGTCTGAGACATTATTTGTTTTGTTGGAATGTGACTTATGTCAACCATGTTCCCACTAGTATAGGGTATGACTCAGGACCATGGTTTCTATTTGTCACGATGATGGTAGTTTTTGCAAATGGTGAGTGTGAGTCCCATAGGAGCATTGAATTGATGGGTTTGTTTTTAACCAAAATGACAATGCACAACACTTGTTACTATTGGTCGAGTTTTCTTTCCTGTGACTCGTATTTAGAGGATTGTCATACAAGATTCTATAGCACGTTTGATGTTTTTAACTCTCAATAGGGGCATTTTTTTAACTTGAATTCTGGCTATACTTTTTTTGCTCAATAGCGTTTCATTTATATATCATATTTTGTAGTGTGTATGCATCATCTAGTGCCTAACCCTGAATGGCAAGTTTGCATATAATGCCATGTTTGCACGTCAATTAAGTACTAATCCCATTTTGATGCATTAAGTTTGATGTTTTGGAACAACCTTGGACTTGAATGGGGAATATATACGATGAAATTGTAAGATTTTTTTTGTTGTTGAGAACTTGCTTAGCATTTGTATAACTTAGATACTATAATTTGTTTCAATGATCTATATTTTCAGAATAAGGAGAGTGTAATATACCATGTTGGATATGACTTTTCAACGTATGATAATTAATCTTTCATTACAGGTTCCAATACCCTTTGTAGTGTATTTTTTTTTAAATAAAATTCTGGTTATAAAAAATTAAAGGTACAGAACTTCCATCACAGTCCAAACCTAATAGTCATTTTCATGTAATTAGAAAGGGAAAGAGGACAAGTAGTTGATTGGCTTCTGTTTTTAACTATATGAAGTCTTTGAAAAGAGAATGCAATGCTTAGAAGCATGCAATAATTATGTAACTCACGAAATTATCAATATTTTTTGTGGTAGATAAGATGAAGAAAATTTTGGATTTTGGTTCTACAGTAGCTATAGTACTGCTTGGAAATTTTGTACCAAACAAGCAACTTCTTCTCACATTGATGAATCCGAATAATGATAATTTTATGTGTGCCAGCTGGAGGACAGACACATATAAGACTATAACAGGATAATAAATCAGTGGAATTTATATGTTTGGCAATAAATATATCTACCAACAAAAACTCAAACTCATTCAAATATGCATGCACTTCATTCAGATTTTATCAGAAGAAGCCTTTCAAGGGTTGTTTTTCATCTTAAGTTGAAGCTTCTTCAGCAGTGCACACAAAATTTACAGCAGTGGTGATTGTTGCTTGCCTAGGTTGGAATGTAATTCTAAACTGGTTGCAGAAGCATTTCATAATGCTAGTATTGTTGCTTGGAGGGTTGTGATGAGTAAGATGGAAACATTGTTTGCAGATTTTGTTCTTCTGTACTTCTCGAATTTTCACAGGGAAACACTTAAACTGATAAATAATTGTTGAATAAGAAATCAAACTCTTATTTATAAAATTTTATTCAAATATGTTTATTAAATATTACACACTAGCTAGTGATATGACCTGTGAAGACCAGACCTCACCCAACAGTTTTGTTTTGCCAAATTAAGTTAATTTAAAATCAAAATTTTAAAGTGATATTCATAAATGCTTGCATGGTATAATAATTAAAATATAATTTTGTGTTTGTAAAGGTGTGATAAATATATTGATATTTTATGTATGACAGAGGCTGCAAAAGGTGTTGACCATATAACGGATGTAACACCTATAAGATACAGGAGGAAGTTATCCCTGCACGTTTCAGAATTCTTATCTTCAGTACACTCTTTGGCTGCTATTTCAGAATTTCACTTATCCAAACCCTTCTTCACACCTCAAAAAGGTTAACCCATCCAAAACCAATTATTTGAATAATCATATATAAATATTTTATTTATAAAAAATATTCTGTATTGAATAACAAAAAAGCTACACTAGTTTTCTTTTTCTGCTGGGTAAAGTAACATGGTTGCAGTAGTTCATAGATTCATTTTTTATATATTGTCAGCCCACTTTTATATTAATATATATTATCTGATTATTATGTATTTTATATTACTAAAAGATTATTATTCTAATAATTATTTAAATTTCATGGATAAATTGAATGATACTTGATATTTTTTTTCAGTTAAAAATATTTATATAATTTTTTGTCCGAATATACACATTAGTCTAAATCACTAAATATTGTACATAATCAAATGGAATTAAGTATTCTAGAAGTGCTAATTTTTTCTTCTTATTATGGATAAGCTAATATTTGTATAACACGTAATCAAATGTAATTAATTATTTCTTTTAAAGAACAAAATTTAAATGCAGTATAAACATTAATTAAAACCATGAAACTCAAATATTTATTAAATAATATTTCTTCCGGGCATGGCTGTCGCAAACCATCATTGAATGCCAAAGAAAAGGGAGAAAGCATCAATCCACACACGCATATCAGTGGCATGGAGGAAGCAGCCATAGTTAAAACGCAAAATCACAAATTTAATCAAAATAATTTGCTATTTATTTTTTCAATACAAAAAGTTGAAGATTACACTAACCAAATGATGAAAAAAAAATCAACTTTGAAATCGTATAGATAAGAAAACTATTATCCAAAATGGCTCCAGTAATTTCCATAACCCTATACCAACCCTACTTTTATTGTTTTTATTTGCTTGAAACAGAATTTCAGTTCATGCTTAAGAAAAATTGCTTTTTTAAGATAAAATATCTTCTTTTCTGAAAACCCTTCTAAGTTAATCCTTAGATAAATATATCCAAACCATGAACTGGTTTACATGACATCACATATACAAGAACAAGAATAATGTCCAGCAAAGATTTTGCATGTCAGTGGAATTAATACAAAGGAGGAGTGCATGCAGCAGCACAATCACAAGATAATTCTCATTGCTCTCAACATCTTTGCCATCACAATAAAGCTAGCCAGATTTGAAGAGTAAAACCGCTTTTTGATCCAAATAGAAATAAACAAAGTGGTTTGTTTCATGAGTCACATAAGAGCCTGCAAAAAGGAAGAGAAATCCATGAATGCACTTTAATAGTAACTGTAACAAAAATATAACCAAGCTAAGAAAGAACAAGAAACTGTCATCATTTGCATTAATCTGAATTTCATTGAAAAAATAATAGTGTTTGTTCAATGGCATGACATGATACGAGATTCGGTACAAAATGTGTTTAGATTGCACCACTTAAAGTGATAATATGGACAGTTTTGCATTACAAACTCCATGGTATCAAGAATTCTGAATCTCGTCGCCAAGAATAAGATGAGATGTGGTGATTAGTATAGCAATGAAATGGATCATAACTGTCAGTAACAGTAGATCACTGAAACTAGATTTCAAACCATAGTTGCTTGGACTAATGGCATAGTCCTTAATGTTTCCCATCCCATATTAGTCTCAACTGATTTTCATAACTTCTTAGATACAGTTTTCAACATGTTTCTCAAGATCTATCTAGGTTGGCATTAAAAGGAAATACATTTATGTGAATAAGGAACGATCCTAATATTAATAAGCTTGAGCCAATGATATTCCTTTCTTTTGAGGGATAGGCATTTAGAGTGATGAATACACATGATTGTGGTTTCATATTTTGTCTTTGAGGCCTGAAAATGGCAGGAGCTCTCAAGGTTCTTCATAAGAAAAACTCTATCAAACCAGACTATATTGTTTATACACACATTATTTACAATATTGTAACTCCGTTCTAGGGTTACGACCCAAATTAACACATTTACCAAAAGGCATGACATTTATAACTTATAAAACGAGGTGTGAAAAAAATGTACAAAATTAACATAAAAACAATTTTTAAATCAAAAGAGTAAATCAAAGTTTTAAAAGTTAACATGCGTCACTGTAAAATGCTATCACTAATCTAATTACAGTATTCCCCATCTATATTGGTATAAAAATAAAAAATAAATTAAAAGTATTCCCATCAATATTTGTATAAAAAATTTTAAAGAATGCAAAATAAAACTAGGAGTAGGTGAAGTGTTTATTAGGTGTCAACAACAAAGGTATTGCTACAACTTCGACATGTTAGTGCTTCCTTCTATGAGTGTTTGTTGTCTCATATTTCTGTGTGTAAATATGCGACACTGTTGAGTTTGAAATTTCAAAATCTGCTGATTCTTATTTGAGACATTATTTTTAAACAAAAAATCCATACAATTTTTTTAATAATCATGTGACGTGAAGATAAGACAGAGAAGTATGGAATAAGGTAATTATATCATGGAGATACAGAGAGAGAGAGAGTGTGAAAAAGTTATGAAGAAAGAATTGTAGGAAACTGTTGCACTAATGGTATGACTATAACTCTTCTTTTATTATGCTGATGGCCTAGATAATGTTTAAGCATGCATCAGCACGAGTAGCAATTTACGCTTGATTAAAATTTGATTTATGAAAGGATTTGTTAACTGAATACAGGGGTCAGGAAAGTTTATATATGGTTCAACCCCTTGATACTTCCATGTAATGAAACAAATGCTCATGATTAAATTGTAATACTTAATGATAAAACTAATTTAAAATGATGATGGAAGAATCACATTTTGAGACCATTTTACTAAAAAATTTTAAAAATTCAGAATTAATTCTGCCTACGTTGTGCTGTAATGCCAATCCTTACATAGCTAATCCTACATCTGAATGCCATAGGGAGTTATGTTATGAAGTCAAATGAAAATGGAAAACAAAGAACTTGAACTTGTATCACATGGACAGAAAATATGGTCGTGTTAATTCTTAGCAGTTTAAAGTAGTCACTCAGGCTTGGACGAAAATTTCACCATCGAGTAAGAAGATCAACAGATAATGCTCTATGGTAACTAATAGATACCAAGAACATAAGCTAAGTATTATAGAGATGATAGTGTTGTCATAGATAAATGAGTATGGTCTTACAAGAACAGAAAAGACCAAGAAGGGATGAATTAGATAACAAGTGGAGGCAGCCCTTGTTAAGGGAAAGAAGGTAGATTGATTTTTCAGTATTTTTGGTAGTTGGTTCGTCAGTTTAATTTTTGCAATTGTAAATTTGCAATAGATTATATCAATTTATGAACAACCCTTATCTCCAAATAGTTTGTTTTTGACAAGACGAAAACGCATCATTTGATCCATAAAGCCAACCCAACCCAGTAGGAAATGGTTTTTGTTGTAAAAAAAATTTCAAAACTTAACTCCTATTCATAAAATTCCAGTAGCTGACCTCTGACATCAACAGCACAAGAAAGTTTAAAAGATTGAGCTGGTGCCCCTATTGAGCAATGACTACAAGTGCATCGGCAAAATTCAACAAGCATATTGGATAACAGTGAACATTATAAAATCTCTCTAAGCAAATAAATAAAAAGATGAAAACTTTAAAATTCTACGCAATACATGTACCAGAAATTGATATGGAAGATTAAAACAAATGGAAAAGATAATGCACGAAAGAAAGAGCTCTTCGTTCTGCTTAAAATTAATATCAACTAGTGAATCATCTAAAAGTTTGAAAAGCAGAACATCACAAAGAGACCAATTCATAGACTTACTCAAAACCTTAAGATTTACCATGCCCACATGTTAAGTACTTTACCAGATTACAAAAAGATTAAATAGTTTCATTAACATGAACTTGAATAATAATAATGATGATGATGATGATGATGATATTGTGCAATCACACAACATAAATATTCAAGCAAAAATCTCAGATTATGGACTGAATGATATACTTGAAAGATTAATGGCACTGAACTTGACAGATAATACTTAAGACTCAAGAGAAACAATCAATTGTAAATATTTTTTCGATCTTCAAAAGGTTCTTGCTAACAAACAAGCAGAGCAGGCTTGCAGAATGGAGCGTTGACATTGAGATATCCATAGAAAATGAAAGACATACAGATGATGAGGGGAAGAAGATGTAACAGTAATGGCTCAGCAATGTGATTTGCAGCAAAACAATTCCAATGATGATTTCATCGAGCATGAATTCCTAATTTCCAACTAGATATAACTTGAAAACTGTAGCACCCTTAATTTTCATTAGCTCATTGTCAATTAGACCATATATTTTCCCCCGGTAAGAATGCAGAGCCTCAGTGAAGAACATTTCATCCAACATGAGAGGCCCTACATGCATCAAGTTCACGACACTAACATGAAATATCAGGGAGCATTTGTCCCCAGCAATGCATAGGGCAAAACAATGTCTGTCACCACACAACACAAGCCCACTGTATATAAGTAATTGTGACTTATCAACACACATAAACCACACCAACTAAACTAAACATACCATTAAGCTCACAATTTTCCGCTGAAGAATATAAAAAAGCAGAAAGCCTTTAAATCTTATTCCACGACTAGAGAATCATCCATATGCAACAAAAACAAACCTAGGTTTCGGCATCACTTCTAAATTCCAACCACGGACGAAGCAAACACAAGGACCAACTTACATAACCTTAGATCTACTCAATATCCAGTAGAGAAGAATCACCCAAACCACAAATCCGAGTATACCCAAGTACCAAAATCATTGAGAACAAGTAATAATAAGAATTACCAAAATTACGACCAACAATGCAATGCCAAGTGGGGCCATGCCTCTTATCGAACTCCTTCTTTATCTGCTCCGCAACATCCTTCTCCACATTGTACTTCTCAAAGGCCTGATTAATCCGCCAAAAAGCCAACGCTTTACAACACAACACAGCAAGCACAAACAAACCCAGAAACAGAATCCAAAAGGGTGAAACATGTAACAATTAAAGGGGAAGAGAGGAAAGTCGTTAAAACTAACGGCGACGGCGATATCAACGGCCTCCTTCTGCATATCGGGGATCATGTCGGCGCTCTTGATGATGACCTTCTTCGGGGGGACGGCCTGTAACGGTAACGGTTTCCGGTCATCGGTGATGGGCCTCGCCGTTGGAGGTCCGGCAATGTTCCTTTTGACTTCTTCACTCATTGTAATTCTCTCTCTGTATCTATCGGTGTGTGATATGAAATTCTGATGATGATGTGGGGTTTGGAGGAAGTGAAAGTGACGTGGGGTTGTGGCTAAGCTGAGAAATGCAGAAGAAAGAAAAAGAGTTGCAGTGGTTAGTGTAGAAACAGCAACACCACACCACACACTCCAGGGAATGCTTCCGAGTTCAGCAAGAGGCCCACCATAGGCACTGTTTTGGAGAATATGTTGGTTTTATTATGAAATAAATAAACAAAATTGGTGCTTTTTGAATTTAAGAATTTTATTTTGAGGAAAATAAAGTGGTATTGTGAAGAATATGTTGGTGTGGTGTATCGGTGGCGAATCCTTGCACGACAGAAATTAGGTGCACCATTGGCTCTGAATGATTGAATGATGTTTGTGAGAATGAACTTTGTTTTCTGTCTTTTGGTACCCGTGCGTCTCATGCACGGACAAACCATTTGATTAGAAATTTTGATAATATGAGTATATTAAGCAATTGTTTTTGCAACTTATGGGTTAATGTTGTAAGGAAAATTCTTATTTTTATATTGTTTCAGTGCAAACTTTTAATTTCAGTAGAAATATTTATCTTTTTTATCACTTAAATAGAAATATTATCACTTTTTTATCAATAGTTGCAATGTAATTAAATTCTTGAGAACCATACATTTCTTGAAATGTTACAATAAAGAATCATATATTTCTCGAAGTATTATAACTGAGATGTTATTATTAAGCATGCTTAAAGATATATTTGGTTAAATTTACTTCATATTCCAGTAGAAATCTAACTTTCCCACCCTCTTAGCGAAGCCATGTTTCAATATATAACTTTTCTGAGAATGAAAGATGTCAAAAACTTTTTTTAAACCTTTTAAGAAATATGGGAATAAATATTCTTACCTGATATTGCCAAAAATGCAGAAAACACTCCATGAAACAATATCTCCGAAAATACTATTACATCCATCAGAAAGCCTTTTTTTTAATAATATTTTCTTCTTAAAAATTTCCTGAGAAGAAAAAAACACTAATCTCAAAATGAAGTGACCCTTAAACTCATCCAAAGTGAGAACTAGATTACATGACATCAAATATACAAGCACGATGATACATGGAGGACTGAATACATCAGCATAATCACAATCTCATTGCTGTCAACTTCGTTGCCACCACAATTGTACTAGCCAGACTTAAAGAGTAAAACCGCTTTCTGATCCAAATAGAAATAAACAAAGTGGTTTGTTTCATGAGTCACATAGGAGCCTGCAAAAAAGGAAAACAAGTCCATGGATGCACTTCAATAATAAATTGTGTTGTTCTAAACATTACAACTCTTACAAAGAATATAACTAACCTAGAAAGAACTAGCAATTTTGTCCTTATTTGCTTTAATTGTCTGAATTTCATTAAAAAGGCTAATAAATAGTGTAGGGTACTGGATGGGGTAAAATTGTGCATCAAGACAGTATTCAAAATTCTGGATCTCATCATTAAGACTATGATGTGTTGACAAGAGAATGTAATGAAGTAGATCATAAACCATGTCAATACCCAGCTTTTCTAGTGATAATCACTGTTGTTTCCCCCGTTTCACCAAAAACTAACATTCATAGATTTCAATGGCACGAGTTTCATTTTCTACTTTCTGTTTTGGCTGTCCACATCCAGACATCTTGCCAAACATAATCTCGTAAAGGAAATAAGTATGACCGTTTAGACAATAACAAAAAATTAACTTCTTAACAAGCATTTAAACGTCCATGTTTATGGCTAAAACCTACATTAAAATGTTTTTGACAGAAGAGCATGAGTACACGCACAACTCAGTACATAGATGTGAAATACTAAACACGAAAATTTTTAAAATTTACAATATATGACAAATAGGTATAACATATAAATTAGTATAAAACTAACATAAATAAAAAGACGGTTTTTAAATTGAGAGGAAATCAATGTTTTAGGCTGTTTGGATAAAAGTTGGAAACATGCTTTTGGGATTTCCAATGTCATTCCCAACTTCCAAGGTGCAAAATGAAGAAGGAAAATTTTGTTACTTTGGAAGTAAAAGTACTTTTGAGCTCTCCCAACTGGCATCCAAACATGCACTTAAAAGTTAACATCAGCAACTGTAAATGCTATCATTAATCTAATCATAGTGGCATTCTCACATATATTGGCTTAAAAAGTTTAAAAGAAGAAAAGAAACTGTAAATAGGATTATCTGTCCAAAGTGATTCTTATTAGAGAAATTATTTGCATACAACTTCCTCCAATTTTATAACAATGTGACAAGACAAGAGAGAAGTGTGATGATGAGTGATGTGATGGAGAAAAATAGAGTGAAAAGAGATGTTATAGGAAATTGTTGTATGAATAGTACCTCTTCTTCTATTTTGCTCGGCTGAGACTATGCTTGCGCGTACAAAAAGCATGAGTAGAAATTTAAGCTTAATAAAAACTAGGTATTATGAAGGGACCTATTAGAGTCGGGAAAGTATATAAATAATTCAACCCTTTGGTACTCCTATGCAATGAAACACTGTTTTCTTCTTAAATTTAGTTCTTAACCATAAAACTGATTTAAAATGATGGGAAACGAATCACCATAGATATTTAAAGTTAAAAAATGATGGGAGAAGAATCACCTTCATTTATCATTCACTGAATGATGTGTATTTAGACACACCATTTTAACAAAAACTCAAAATTTAGTCTGCTCATATTGTGCTTTATTCCAAATCACATCGCCAATCCTAAGTATGCATACTAGAGAAGTTATGCTACAACCTAACAGTCATCAGTAAACAAGTAACTTTATTGAACCTGTCTTATATTTATAAACAATATGATTGTGTTAAGGCCAATGTCATCAACAGCGTGGCAGCCTTTGGCAGAAGCCATGGAAGACAATTTTTTTCTATATATACAGAGACATAAACTAAAAAATAAACAGCAGAAGTGACATAATATATTAAAAATAGCATAATGACAAAGTATTTATAGAAGTCTCATGGTTGTCCTCGCATAAAGTCTTAAACATAATTAACAAAAGCACTAATATTTCATTTTACACATTTTCTTTGACATTTGTGAAGTCTTCCCATCTTATGTCTGACCTGTTACTCTTAGTAACAAAGTTTGAGGATGCGTTGCTTCGGATTTGGGTGCTTGACATTATTCTATAAGTGAAATAATTGGGAACATTGTTTTATAAGCAATCTGAGAACAAAATTTCAAATAATAGGTTCTGAAATTTAAAATAAAAAACAGAGCAGCAACCAGATGGAGTAGAACTTTTGAAAAGAGAAGCGTAGAAAAACAGATGACAAAGGAAGATTAAAAAAACAATAGAAGGAACAAAAAGAAAAAATGAAAACAAAAGCTCGGTATTCAAGGTTCTGGTTGTCAGAGCTAGGCCACTGCTGCAGTTCAGGTCGCAAGAGTAAATTATTGCCAGAGACAACTCAAAAGATGCTTAACAACAAAGTAGCCTCATTCTCTAATGTTTTCACAGTTTAAGGTTCTCGCATCATGAAGAAGGTCCTCGTTTGCAAAAGAGGGACCATTCCGTCTATTCAAGCTTGGGGTTGTTCAGAAAGTGTGTCAACCCGAAATCATGTTTTTGGAAAAAGAAAACTGATATTCCGTCATAGGTGCCACCACCGCTATCACATGTGTCCATGGTGGATACGGCGGAAGACATCATAATCTTTAAAATAGCAGATAGCAGATGGTGACGACTGACAAAATTGCCACACCATACCTCTATGGGGCCACCATAGCCACCATTTAATAACATTGGTTATGGCTAGGTTTTACTTAGTAATGCAAATATGACTACAATTCCATACTCCATACAACAGGTTGCTTAGTTTAGGTAGCTTGAATCTGTCATGTGTAGTGAAGAGATAGAGGGAGATGTAAATATTCAAGCTATATGGACTGAGTTCAGGAATACATCAGGTGCCTTTTGTGATTTAAAGATGTCTCTCAAGCTAAAAGGAAATTTCACCACAAAGTAATACAATTAACAATGCTTTATGGTGATTAGTGGTGGACAGCGAGGTGCCAAGAGCATATACCCAAGTATTATAGAGATGATAAAGTTCCGAGAGATGAATGGACTTAAACAAATAGATTAAGACCAGGAAAGGATATATTAGGTAGAAAGTAAAATAGCTCTTGTTAAGAAAAAGAAGGCAGATCAAATTTCCAGTTTAGCTTTAGATATTGCAATGGATTACATTAATTTTATGAACACCTCTATCTTCAAAGACTAGGTTTATGACATGACATCACCTGATCCATATTGCCAACCCAATCTAGTAAGAACTATATTGAAAGGATTGCTTGTAATTCTGTGTAGTGTACACATATGAGTTTTCTTATTTATAATGAAGAAGAGTAATAATAATAAAGAACCGCATTAATAATTAACAATGAGAAATATTTGCTAAGATATTTCCGTATATGATGTAATCAAATTATTTCTGCAATGAATACACCAACACCTTCAATCACAATGGATGGCTCGAAGGAAGAAAATGTGCTGATTTAGTTAATTTGTGCACAACCACTAATATAGAATCTTTCCCTTTTGATCGTGGCAACCCTCCCAGGAAATCCATCAATAACTCCTACCAAACATGAGTAGGAATTGGAAGAGGTTGTAACAGACCAGCAAGCTTCAAAGCTTGATATTTATTTTGCTGGTAAACCTCACACCTCTGCGTATAACTTTCTATATTTTTTTTCTCGTACCTTTCCAATAGAAAACAACCACAATCTTCTAATAAGTTCTGAGTACCCCCACGTGACCACCCCATGGTGAAAAGTAGAAATATGTGATAACGGACATGATTGTGTTAGATAGTGCAGACATGACCAGCTTCCACTCAGGCTGCAAACACCCTATTTGGATATGAAATAGGATTAACACCACACTTAATTATGAATATCACTCTTCCTCATTCTAATTTAGTGATATACATATTTTAAAAATCAATTTTGAAAAGATGATAGCACCATGCAATTCATCCAAGAGCTCCTCTATAACCTGAATTGGGAATTTATTATGGGTAGTAATGCTATGGAAGGCCTCTACAATCAGTACAAAAATCCAACTCTCGTTTTTTAATATAAAATCAAAGGATAGTGTAGGGACTTATACTTAGTTATGTCCTTCACAAACATTTCTATTGCATCCTTTAGATGGTGGGGTACCTATAGGGCTTGATATTTGGTATTTGAGAGCTTTCCTTTATCTCTATTGTAGGATCACGTCTTCTAGTAGGAGGTAGTTCAGGGGCTTCTTGAAAAAGCTCTTGACATCCCACATACGGATGAAACAAGACTGGAACAAATATTTATATTACAAGAACACTCCCACCTAGGGATGAATTCCTCATTGCAACGAATTGAAGAAAAAAATATTAAATGGTATTGGAATAGAACAATGCTCCTTACAGTGTGAAGAATGAAAGAAGTAGCTAAGGAGGTTAAACTGCTCAGAGAGCCAGTTCCTCTCCTTAACATAAAACCACCCTGACCCATTTTGACAATCTATTCAACACCCTCCATTTTGTTATACCGCCAAATAATCCTTATCTCTACCATCTAGCATGACTCTCACATCCCCCTCTTCCATTCTCCCACTGCCACCTGGCAATTCTGCTATTTCCTTTCCCAGTGCTTCTTTGTCTCTCTCTCTCCCCTTGCTTGCCACAAGTTTCTTTCTACTTTCATACACACAAATTTCCTTTTTAGCCCATTTTCCCCTAGCTTTACTCCCTTATCCCTCTCTTTGCCTCTCCTCTGAAACACATTTATGGCCTATGAAATTCCCTCTCAAATCACCAGATAAAATCCTTCTCAACCATGACATGATGCACTTGACTCACTAATTAACCCACTAATGGACTAACTAACCTATATCAATCATAACTAGCTGCTCATAGAGTTGGTCTTACAGGCATATTTCCTTGACATAACAGGGTAACTGAAAACAAATGTGAAAGATTGTCTAAATTGTGTAACTGATGAATAGTATTACCTATCTGACCTATATGTGTAGGATTAATCATTACTTTCTCTGTATCTTTGACGTAAGGAACTCCTATAAATGAATGAATGAGCTAAGAGACGAATTTCTCTCTTAAGCATATATTTCATACTTCTATCTCAAGTAAGATAATTCACTACTCAAAACCTTGAAGCTTTATCATACTTACAGACTAACTACTTCGCCAGATTGAAAAAAAAAAGTGCAAGTTTGATTAACTTGAATCATAATACAACACAATTACATAACATATTCAAGCAAAAGCCCCAGAGACTATGGACTGTAAATGACGATTGAAAGATTAATTTCACAGGATAATATTTTTTACTCGAGAAAAAGCATCAATTGTAAATATTTTTTCAATCTAGGAAAAGGTTCTTGTTAACAAACAACAGGCTTGTTGGCCTATTGACATTGAGATATTCAATGGAAATGAAAGACAAACACGCACTGCAGGAAAGAAGTAATAGAAACAGTCCCTTCATTCGCAGCAAAACAACTCATCCAGTCATAATTTCTTCAAGCTTGAATTCCTAATCTCCAACTAGATACTACTAGAGAATCCCAGCACTCCCTGGAGTCATTAGCTCTTCATTAATCTAAGCGATAGACCATATATTTTCCCTCTGTACAAATGTAGAACATTGGTGAATTCATCCCCCGAGAATGGCCCTCTCCATGCATCAAGTTTGCATTTGAGTAGCACAGGTAACTAGGGTCTGTTGAACGTTCTTCTCCATAAGGACTTTTAACAAAGAAAAATAAAAAATAAAAATAATTTCATCCATAAGCTAAAGTTAGCTTACCTTTTAGAGAAAAAGAAGCTTGTCCAAACAGACCCCTAGATATTATAAATTTTGAAGGACCAGAATCATAGGACACTAACATGGGATATCAGGGAGCATTTGTCCCTGTGTCAAAATGTAAGTACTCAATGTTACATTCAACCATTTTCTCCTCCAGTAACCACTAATTCAAGAAAAGACTTCTCAAACCAACAAAGGAAAGTCCCATCCTCTACAGCTTATATGGCACAATCAAAGTGGAACAAGTTATCTGTCATGGTGACTCATCAATACAACACAAACCACACCAACTAATCTACATATTCATATACCATTCAGCTCACAATTTTCCGCTGGAAAATCGAGCTAAGAAGAAGGCCGCAAAATCTTATTCCATAACTAGAAAATCAACCATATGCAGCCAAAACCAAAAACCTAGGTTTGAGCATCCCTTCTAAAGTCCAATCATGCAGAGAAGCAAACAAGAACTAACTTACACAGATCTACATCTACTCGATTTCTAGTAGAGAAGAATCACATAAACCACAAATCCAAGTATACCCGAGTACCAAAATCATTGAATACAAACAATAAGAATTAACAAAAGAACAAAATGAAATACCAAAATTACGACCAACGATGCAATGCCAAGTGGGGCCATGCCTCTTATCGAACTCCTTCTTTACCTGCTCCGCAACATCTTTCTCTACATTGTACTTCTCAAACGCCTGATTAATCCGCAAAAAAAGTCAAGGCTTTGCGACACAACACAGCAAGCACAAACAAACCCAGAAACAGAATCCAAAAGGGTGAACCATGCAACAAAGAAAGAGAAGGAAGTTGTTAAAACTAACGGCGACAGCGATATCAACGGCCTCCTTCTGCATGTCGGGGATCATGTCGGCGCTCTTGATGATGACCTTCTTCGGAGGGACGGCCGGTGCCGGTAACGGTGCCGGTAACGGTGACGGTTTCCGGTCATCGATGTTGGGCCTCACCGTTAGAGGTCCGGCAATGCTCTTTTTGGCTTCTTCACTCATTTTTTTCTAGCTCTTTCTCGGAATGAGCTTTGGTTAGCTTTTAGGGGAAGTGACGGAATCAGGTGGCGTGATTTTTTGAAACCGTATCTGACTTTATATATTTTTAAGCGTAAAAATTAATTTTTAAATTAAAATTTTTAAAAATTAATAACATTATTATTTTTAAATCTATAACAGTACTAAGTTGTTTCATTACCTTATTTATTAAGTAATTATTTTTCAAATATTATTAATAAATAAAGTTATATTTAAGAGACTTAAAGTGGTGACTTTATTGACGTCGCTCTCACATTTTTCATACAAGTTAAAAATGATTTTTGTCTCCATTGTTTTATTATTTTTATTTTACAAAAAATAATATTTAGATTTTAAAATAAAAAATAGGCATTTCTCAAAATCATCTCTAAAACATAAAAAATATGCAACGATCTATAAGACAAATTTTAACACTTTCTCTTCTTAATTTTTCTTTAACAAAATAAGGAAAACTTATATCCCTCTTTTCATTGTTTTGGTGGATATATTTCTTGGAATAAATAAAGTAAAATTGGTTCTTTTGAATTTAAGAATTTTATTTTTCTAAATATAGTAGTGGGGTTTTGATAAATATGTTTCATTTAATTATGAAGAATATCATCAGAATACTTGCACGAAAGAAATTGGTAGACCATTGTGTGTGATAGATTAATGCTTTTAAAATTGGTTTGGTAATTGAAATGGTTAAGATATTGATTCAAAGTTTAATATTTTAATTATGTTTAATAGTTTAATTGATGTATAGCGAATCTTAACAAATTATTTTAATGATAAATATATACAAAATAATTTTTAAATTATATAACATCCTAATTTAATAATATAAAAACTAAAATAAAATATAAATTTATAGGTTATTAAGATTTAAAATATCTGCATATAAATTTAAAGAAAATAACATTTAAATTGGCATTTTAAATATTTGTTAATGAAAATAACTTTATTAATAGAATAGAATAGAGTAGAAAATGACTAATGTTTTAGATTTTTTATTTTCTGAAAGAAAGTTAAAATGTTTATTATTTATTGTTTCTTGAATCGACTTTTTTTATCAAATTGATGAGCTTTTGGATTGTTTTTACAAATTCCACCTGTTTGATACTGATTTTGTGTTTCATCGATTTCTAATACAATTAAAATGGAATGAGAATTGATTCCTGATTGAATCATCGACTTGGCATGTTCAGTAGATTTTGACAACCATGGTGGACAACATAAACTTTGTTCTATGTCTTCTTGGTAATGCATACTATTTATTAAAACTTTTATTAGTTGAAATCAAATAAATATATTAGTAATTGTTTATGTAAGTTATGGGTTTTTTTTTTTCAAATGAGTGTATTATGTAATTATGTAAATTTTTAACTCATGGATTGATTTCTTAACAAAAAAATCATATAATATTTACACACACATATATATATATATAATAAATATTAATTATATCAGTTTAACCTTTAAAAACATGTAATAGTGTGAGTAATTTTATATAAAAAGTGATTTTTGTCCATCCAAATACTTAGTTATTAGAAAGCTAGTTAAGTTTAGTATATGACCTTTAAAATAATGTAAATTTGAATACTATTTTTTAATTTATTTGTTATTTTTTTAGACTGAGAAAGGCAATATGAATGGCTCCATTGAAAAAAAAAAAAGTTGATAAAGTAGCTTCCTCTTCTTAATATTCGCAGAGGATGATGCTATAAGATTTTTTTTTTTAATCTTCAAATTATTATGATACGAAAAAATTAGAGAAATACTAATTTATACAATTTCACTTTATTCTTATAATGTCAAATAGAAAATGTTTGGTACAGTACTTAGTTGGTACGAATAAGAATTCAAAGGCAGAGTATAAAACCATTAATTTTCTCTATGCTTTAAGTTATATTTGTAAGCTATAGTGTTACCGGATAAATTGTTTGAAATTGAATTTTGATATTACACGTTTAGGAGGTAAGTGTTAGTATTTATGTTTTGAAAACCCTTTTAAATTTGAGTTTAAGTATTGGAAAATTAAAAACGTAAATTAAGCAAATTGCACAAGCCATGGTCAATGCCTAATCAGCTTTCATTCAACTCAAGTGTCATAAGCAAATAAAAAAGTATTGAATGTGTTTCATATTTCTTTTCAGAATTATGTTTATTTTTAATTGATTTGTTTATTAGATGTTCAAAATTTGTTCCCATGATCTAGGTACTCTTAGATTCATTTATTATAAAATTATTTTAATAGTTTAGTTTACTTGTTTTATTTGACAATATTTTTTGTGATAGTTGAATATTTCTTGTGATGTTTTCATCAGATTTAACATTTAGAATTACTCACGGTCTTTTAAAACCTTTTTCTTTTTGTGTAGTTTTTGTTACATCTCTTACTTCATTTAACATATTTCTTGATTTGGTACATTTTAGTTTATTTTTAAATTTTTTTAAATTTTGTCATTTTTTATATAAGTAAATTAAATATAAATATTTAATGAGCGATGATGTTTATATTTTTATTATTATTTGTGCTAACAATTTTAATTGTGGTGGTAAGTATTTGTCCTCTTATAAAGATGAGAGGTCGTCGGAAAATGGAAGGGGAAAATGACATATATTCCCATATTTGAAAGGAAAAAAATATCTCAACTCATATTCGAAGTAGAATGCAAAGTTGAATATATAATTTTATTTTGTGATAATTGTTATGAAATTGAAAAAGGTTAAGTTGTGTTTTATAGGTTGTGTTTCAGTTAAGTGGAAGCAAATATAATATTGCAATTGGACGAACATCATTATTTCATACATAGCATGCTTTGAAAGCTAGCATAAGGAAAAAATTATTTCTTTCTGACCATGAAAAGAAAAACAAATAAGAGAAAGATAAAGAATTATTTATTGTGTGAATTCTTTTGTTTTGTTGCTTATATTAAGAAGAAATGATAAAAAAAATCTGGAGTAGAACAAGAGATAAATGAAGAACCAAATATACATAAGAATAAAATTACTACTTAATAGTTATCTTTAAATGTTATTGTTTTTGAAGAAATTTTTATTATTGATTTAGATTTGATTGAATTGGTTGTGAAACTTGTGAATAGTCAATTAATTTTGATGTTAGTTGATGTTTTATATAGGTTGTCAATTGATGTTTTATTCAGGTTGTTATTTGATTTCATTAGATAAGAGACTTCTTTTTATTGGATTCAAATCTCAATAAAGATATATTTCTTTTGTAACTTTATATTACTTTAAAGTTGAGTTATTTTCGAGACTAAAATTTATGTATTTATTTAAGTAATAAATAGTTAATTTTAAGGTTGAATTTTATATAAAAAAATATTACGAGTGTATGAATAAATTATAAAAAAAAATTAAGACTAAAATAATAATTTTATATTTTTTCTTAATCATTGTATTTTTTTTTATTTTTTTTAATTAGAGATTTTTTATCAACCTTATTTTTTATTTTTTAATTATACAACTTATTAGATGAATCTAATTACTACGTCTAAATAATAGTCTTAATCCCTAATATAAATATATAAATTCATTTATGTTGACTTTATTTAATGTCAAACTTAGTTACACATTACTTTGTTTGAAAACTGATCTAAATGTCTAATTTATTATACTTTAATTTCTATACCAAACCAATAACTAGCGTAAATTATTAATTTAAATGGCCTAAAAAGTATGTAAGAGAGTTTGATTGTAACTTGCACTTAGTAAAAATTTGGATGTACTATTCACCAGGAAAATTATTTTTTACAACCAACTTTTTATAAACAACCATTTAATAGCTTTTTATTTTAATAATAAATATTATATTTAAATTAATCAATAAGTAAACGAGTAATGAGACATAAATTTTACTCAAAAATTTAAATAAGTTGTATAATAATTATATATGACTATCAAAGTATTATAACTCTATTCATAATGTCGAGTCACATTGATTAGCTATAGTGAGTGCCCTCGTGTCTTCTTGTAGAAAAGAAAGGTGAAGTAATTGAGAACCACAAACTTTAGTGATATAAATGAGAAAAACAAAACGTGTCTCTATCTTTTTATACAACTTCAAGAGATTTTTTCAAAGCAAACTGATTTAAATTGAGAAAAAAAATGTTATATATGTTAAATAAATTATAATTTGTTAAAAATTGTCTAGGCAATTTTATTTAAACAACAATTCGTTTAAAAAAATGTCTATTTTCTCTACACAATATGTTAAAAAATGAATTATATCACCAAGCTGGTAGCAATTAATTTGCTTAAATTAATTTGCAACTAAAAAATGAATTAACTCACCCCACAAACTTGTGAGTGTTAAATACAACACATTTTTAGATGGGAAAAGAACTGTCTCAATTTGTGGCCCTAACTCCACCAACTATGCCATTTAGGAACAATAATTTTTCTCGTTTCACGTCCACTTTGTACGATATTTTCGTTGTGAAGTTTCAATTATTGTCCTAGACAGTGACACACCACTTTCTCACCCATCTTGTTCCATAAATATGCACAGAAAGAGAATTTGAAACTAACCCTTCTAAAAATAACCTGGTTTATTCTTCTGCAACAAAGTATCATGGAAGACTTGAGTTTCTTTGTTGGAGTCATAGGTAACACACACCAAAGAGACCATTTTATCACATGTTCACTAGTTGGTGTAGCAACCTTGGTTTGTGACCCCAAAAGGGTGTTTCATTCTCATATCAAAATAATGCCTTTTCTTTGTTTGATGCAGGTAACATCATCTCAATTCTCATGTTTCTTTCTCCTGTGTTAGTTCTCTTACACCCTCAAGAATTCACTTTTTATTTACTTTGGTCTTCAAATTATATATATATATATATATATATATATATATATATATATATATATATATAT
>Ga0099825_1003775_pt1 | contig 20088 bp, 22 predicted proteins | sample SiratroredBW_FD_76838 | JGI IMG/M metagenome (GOLD analysis project Ga0099825, IMG submission 76838) | Root nodule microbial communities of legume samples collected from California, USA - Siratro red BW | ecosystem: Host-associated > Plants > Roots > Nodule | place: USA: California | collected... | reverse complement strand
ATCGTTTGATTGTTTTTGTTCTAACAATTGAACCATTTCTTGCACTCGAGATTCTACTCCGACTGGATTATTGGCAACAAACAACTCTGTCTTGTCCAACAAACTTGTAACAATTTTAACAATATTTTTCACAGCCTCGCTGTCATTCCTACAACAAAACCCGTGCTATACGCATCAAAATAAAAATGAAAATTTGAGTAAAAAGTGATACTTGTACAAATGTGTGTGTGGAGGAAGAAGCTGGAGCGACACAACTGAGAACGTAAGTAATTGAAAACTAAAGTGAAACAAATATTAGTTTTGGAATAGTTAGTAGAAAGTACTTCTCTGAAATATTTTTAATATGAATTTTTAAGTTTATATTTTTTATCAGCACTCAATTACCATAATTATTCCTACATTGTCATGTATATTTCCTCTGGTTTCATCTTTTAAATATTTATCTTTCTATAAGATTCTTTCTACATGACCTCTGAATGATAAAATTATCGAGAAAAAAAAATTACAGTAAAAATGTTGATTTAAAAGGTTAATAGCAAATTTAAAATTTGTGTATTTATGATACTATGACACATAAAAGTTTGAACTATATAGTAATGGTATTTCGTTAAAAAAAACTAATCAGAGAAAGAAGAAATGTTTCATTACCTGGAATTGAGGAGTACAACCCCTGAGATGCCAGCAGCCTCACGAAGTGCATTTACGAGGTTTTTGATCTTGTCATTCTTTACACTTCATATATATTATAAATTTCATGTGTTACTTTCAGAGACAATATTTAGTAAAAATCGAAGAAAGTAGGTGTTTCGTTACCTGTAATGCTGGGCTACCAACCTAGAGATGGCAACAGCCTCAGAGAGTGCCTTCTTCCAATGTTTCACAAGGCTCTCTATCCGATTATAAGCCTTCAGCATTGTAATACTTCCATACATGTTATGAATTTAATAAATGTCAGTATAGACAATGTTAAGTAAAAACATGAAAGCACAATTATCCGGCCCTTCCTCCTTTTTTTTTTTTTTTTTTTTTTTTTTTTTTTTTTTAGTTGTTCCTCGTTTCAGGTCTTTTTCGCAAGGCGCTGCTGGGTCGGGTTTCAGAGGCTTGTGTTTTCCTTCGTCGCACTGAGATTTTCATCTGTTTGTTATTTTTTCTGGTTTTGCTTTGGCCTTTTTTTGCAACTTTCTCTGTTTTATCTTTTTTTTTTTTTTGTTTTGCAGTGCAGAATAGGCCCGGATTCTGAAGGTTTTCAGATTCCTTGGGACAAAGATCAAGATTCAAATCCACAAGCAAAACCTTCCTTTGTGGATCAAGTGCAGAAAAAAAAAAACATTTGCTCAAGCCCGAACAACGCCTACAATATTCCTTAGTTTGCTTCCCCTTGTATTAAGGAGGTAGGTAATCGTGCAAATCTGTGAGGAAGTCTACCTTGCGGGTTTAGAAGATTGCAAAAACCATCTTCATGGGAGGATAATTCTCTCTAAAGGAGATCAGTAGCTTACAGATTGTGATGTATGCAAGAAGCTGGATTTTGCTTGGAAATTCTTATTGTCTTGAATAGCTATACCTCTTGAAAAATGATTCTATGAGTTTGCTTTTGCTTTTCTTAAAGGGTCTTTGCTTGGACTAAGAATTTGTGCCTGTAAGAATGAACCTTACTAAAGCATAATGTTGGGTTAGGATTCACGGTCTTCACCTTGAGTAGATGACCTATTAGTTTGCTTTAAACAGGTTGAAAAGTGGGTCATAAATCTCATCCAGACTGGTAATATTCTTAAGCAAGGCACGGTCACTCTTAATTGGGCTAAGCTTTGTTCTCCCAAATCTCAGGTAGATCTACAAGTCATTAAATTCCAGGTTGAAAATAACGTTTATCTTTTTAAGCTTACTTGGAATTTTTCTTACAACCAAAAACCTGCACCCCTTTGATTCATGCTAGGTTCCTCAAATCTAAAGACCAAAAAATTCTTATTTGTCGCTCTTCTTCTATTTGCCGAGTATATAGAATTTATATGATGTGGTGTTTGAAAATACTTCCTGGACTCTCTAATTATAAGTAAATTTTTGGATGTTTGTTTATAATTGCAGGTATTCCTTATAATGATAGAATCAAACTTTCATGTAACGCTCACGCTTGTAACAACTCTAATTGGCTTTTATCTTTTGCTTTGTCTAATCTTCTTGAAATTCAGAATATATATGGAATATTGTTATAAATCAGTATATGGATGTTCCTAACTGGATGCCTGAGGATTTTGGCATTTGAAATTAGAAAGTTGCTCATAAATTTTTCTTCCTTGAACTTCGTGTGATTGGAGTAATCATATTAGTCTTCTTCTATTCCTCTTGCCAAGTCTTTTGTTTTTTAGAAACTCTTACATAGTAGGTTACCTAAAGATAGAGAGCTGCAATATAGAGTGGTGATTTTATGCTCCATGTGGTAATTATGTAATAACAAAGAGGAGCCAATTACTTATCTACTCTTCGAATGTTCCTGTGCTTTGTATATTTGGTCTTGGTTTCAGCAAGTCTTCCATGGCTTGACTTTTCTTCCATATATGACTTCATTTCTTTTATTAAGTCTCCTGTGAGTCCTTTATTTAAACATGTTAGACTTGTCGCTATTACTTTCTCGATTTAGAAGATTTGGAGGATAAGAAATTATATCAAATTCCAATAAGGTATAAATATCAAAACTACCATTGAATTTATAAAGAGTAGGATGCCAGGTGATTTTTCTAAAAAATTATCTAACCCGTTTGTTTTGAATTTTTTTTGTATCAACACTAGGTATGGGAAAGTTTCCCATCCTACCCAGGTTATTTGGAATTTTCTTTTGACTGGTTGGATCAAAGTTAATACTAATGGTGCTACTAGGGGGTTCTCCTGATATTGTTGCCTGTGCTAGGAGTTTTAGAAGGAGTCTGGACGAGTACATTGGAGTCTTCTTTTTGAGTATTCAATCTTTCCTTTATGTTGATATTGAGGAAGCCATCTTAGCCATTGAGTATTGTAAAGTGGTTGGTTATAGACGTCAATGGTTGGAAAGGGACTCTGCTTTGGTCTATCAAGATTTTTCCTTTGTGCATATGGTTCCTTGGTCCATTAGGGGGAGATGGAAAAGATGTTTGAATATTTGTAAAGATATGGAGTTTAGGTTCTCATATTTTTACGTAGAGAAACCACTGTACTAATAAATTAGTCTCTTTAGGATTGGTTAATAAGGTTGAGTACAAATGGTATAGTAGGATGTCCTCTAGTCTTCATCTGGATTTCTTTTATAATAAACACAAACTCGCTATATTTCGTTTTGCTTAGTGTGTCTTGGAAGTTTTGTTTGTATTGCTTTGCATGGGTTTGGTCTAGTTTCCCATATTTATTGTTTTCTTTTCTCTCTTTTATGCCATGTTTCATGTGATGACATGTGATTGTTGAGATCTGAGGTATCAACTTTCATAGTGATGCCTAATATGAGTATCATATTAAAAAAAATCAACTAATAGAAAAGTGTTGAAAGAAAAAAGTTTTAAGAGAGTCACTAAAGTTCCTTTTACCTGGATTCAGAGACTGCACCTTGTGAGATGTTAACAGCCTCAACAAGTGCCTTCCTCCAATGCTCCAAGTCGCGTTCAATCTCAATTTCTCTACTTAATACATGGTATGAATTTCATAAATGTTATTTTCAGACAAAATAATGAACAATAAAAATCTGAAAATTGGAACTGTTTCAAATTACCCAGAACATTGTTCTTTATCCTGTGATAAACCAAAAGCCTCTCGAAATCTGTCCATCCAATGATTCTGGAGGGTCTCTATCTCGAAATCAAACACTCCAAGACTTGATACATGTAACAAATTTAATAAATATGTGTTAGACCACCACTAGTCAATAATGCCCAGTAATACTTTACACACACTTGTATTCTGAATTTACCTCTTTTATTGAAAATAATTCCTTAGAACCACATACAAAGGAAACAATTATTCCTTTCTCACAGGTTTTCACCCTGTCATTAATACAACAATATATCATATCCTCCCTTGCCCGAGGTTGGCCTTATTGAATAGACCAGCCTCTAAAACCTAACAACCTCAACTATCCCAACCACCTCTATTTATTTGATTTTCTTCTATAATAAACCTTTGATCCTATATCTGTCCCAGCGTCTAACAACACTCTCCTCTGAAAATCCCACCTTGTCCTCAAGGTGGAATTCTAGAAATTGCTCTTGAATATTTGTCAAATCCTCCATAGCAGCTTCAATTGCATCATCTTCCCAATGAATAAGCATCTACTTCACTGATTCTCCTTGCCTATCCACAATTTTGGTTTGCAACACATTCTTCGATCCGACATGACCCTTTCCTATTGCACGTTTGATTTGAGAAACATGGAAGACTGGGTGAATATGTGCTCCCTCTCACAATTGCAGTCTATAAGCTACTGGACCCACTTGAGCTATTAGCGAAAATGGTCCATAATAGCATGCTGGTAGTTTTGGGTGTAATCCAGTAGACATGGACTGTTGTTTGTGGGGTCTCATCTTCAAGTACACTTCATCCCCCACCTTAATTGTGGATGGTTTTCCATTTTTGTTGGCAAATTTGGACATCAAGTCTTGGGCTCGCTATAGGTGAAATTTGAGTTGTTTTAATGTCTCATCACAGTTTATCAAGTCATGTGCCCCTACCTCTCCTGCTGTTTTACCTGGAATATAACGAGCTAGTAACAATGGTGGCCTCCCATATACTACCTCAAATAGGTGCATTTGGCAGTCCCTTGATAGCTGGTAATATACCAATATTCAGCCAGGAAATCAATTGCAGCCACACCTTTGGTTGTTCCGAGCTGAAATATTGCAAATAAGTTTCTAAAATTCTATTCAACACCTCCGTTTGTCTATCTGTCTCTGGGTGATAAGTCATGCTCATACTTAGTTGCGTCCCTTCCAACCAGAATAGCTCTTTCCAAAAAATACTCAAATATAGAATCCCAATCACTCGCAATTGATGCAGGAATTCCATGTAGCCTTATCACCTCCCTCGTGAACACCTCTGCTATCGACTTGGCTAAATATGGATGTTTAAGGGGAATAAAAGTTGCATACTTGTTGAGACGATCCACAATGACAAAAATGGCGTCATACCCATTGAATTTGGGTAATCGAGTGATGAAATCCATGCTAAACTCCTCTCATACTACTGCTGGAATGGGTAAAGTTTGTAGCAACCTTTGAGGTGAGCTAGCCAAGTACTTATTATGTTGACATACGATGCAAGGAGCTACAAATTCTTTGATGTCTCTCTTTATCTCGATCCAATACAGAGATTGAGCAATTCTTTTAGAAATGCAAAACACTCCCAAATGCCCTCCCAGAGGACTAATACGAAACTCCTTCATCATCTTTGATATCCATGCTAATGTTGCCAAAATCACTAGCCTCCCCTTGTAATGTAGCCTCTCGTTCTCTAGTGTATAATTCTCATTCGTCTCACGATTTTCTTTCAGCTCTGCCAGGATTGTTTGCAGTTTAATGTCATTTTGGATCTCATCTTCAATCTTTTCAAGACCCTGCAAATATGGTCTGGAAATTACATTGATCTCGACTCCTTTTTCCTCCTCTTCTTCAAATGACTAAGTCAAGGCATCCGCTACTTTATTGGTCAACCCCCGGTTTATACACAATATCAAACTCATAACCTAACAATTTGGCTAACCAATTTTGCTGATTTTGAGTTGTAATCCTTTGTTCCAAGAGGTATTTTAGGCTCTTGCCTGTACACACTGTGAACCTTCTTCCTATCAAATAAGGTCTCCAATGTGGGATGGATAAGACGAGGGCCGTCTATTTTTTTTTTTTGTAAATTGACTTACCCAAAAACTTGCTAAAGAACGACATTAGCTTCTTATCTTAAGGGAGAACCACTCCTATGCCTTTTCCAGATGCATCGCATTCAATACAAAACTGCTTGTTGAAATTGGGCAAGCTTAATATCGAGGCTGTGGTAAGGGCTTGTTTCAGCTGCTCTAAAGCCCGAGTGCCTTTCTCTGTCCATGTGAAATTTCCCTTCTTCATAGTTGAGTTAGAGGTCGCGCCAACTTCCCATAATTTTGAATGAATCTCTTGTAATACCTTGTTAGGCCCAAAAATCCCCTTAAGGATTTAATGTTCTCGGGTATCGGCCACTACTTCACCTCTACTACCTTCTGCGGTTCCGTTTTCACTCCTTCCTCTAAAATAAGATGACCCAAATACTGCATTTCCTTTCTTCCAAATGCACACTTCTTCAAATTGGCAAAGAACATGTGTTGTTGTAAAGTCTTGAGAACCAACTGAGGCTAACTCAAGTGTTCTTCCCAGGTCTTGCTATTTATAAGGATATCATCAACAAACACCAAAACGAACCTCTCCAAATACAACTGTAAGATAGAGTTCATGACACATTGGAAGGTGGTTGGTGCCTTGGTAAGCCCAAAAGGAATCACCAACAATTCGTAAAGACTATGGTGAGTGCGAAAGACAGTTTTTTGGATATCTTCTTCCTTCATCCATATTTGGTGGTACCTAGAACACAAATCCACCTGTGAGAAATAGCAAGTTCCATGCAATTCATCCAACAACTCTTCTATTACAGGTATTGGAAATTTATCTGGTATTCTAGCCTTATTTAAGGCCTTATAATCCACACAAAACATCCATCTACCATCTTTCTTCTTCACAAGGATGACTAGGCTTGAAAACGGACTGTTACTAGTTCGTGTTATCCCCGATTTCAACATTTCTTCCACTTGCTTCTCTATTTCAGCTTTCATCACATAAGGGTATCTATATAGTCTAACATTTATAGCTTATACTCCATCATTTAATGGGATTTTATGATCCACCCCTCTTCATGGTGGCAACTCACGGTTCTCTTTAAAAAGCCCTCTACATTCCTTCAATACTTCCTCCAATTCTCTTCTTTGTTTCTTTAGTTCACTTTCCCACCTTTCTCATCTTCAACTTCCATCATATCAGCTTCCCAAATCATTGCTACCGTCATTATTTCTCGTTCCTTCTTCAAGGCTTGCGAGGTCACCATGATTCTTCTCAAAGTAGGGTCTCCTCAAATTTGGATGGCCTGCCCGTGACAGTGGTAGGTCATTGTTAGCGTCTTCCAATTCACCTTCACATCCTCCAATGTGGCTAGCCAAGCTATTCCAAGAATCACGTCTACTCCACCCAATTCAAACAAATAAAACATGTCCTTAATGATATGAACCCCTATCTTCACTATCATCTCATTACAACATCCCTTATTGTTTTGTCTAAACACATCTCCCAATTTCACACTGTAAGTGGAAGTCTCCTCTACTGCTAGGCCCAGACTATGCGAGTCTTTAGAAATGAAATTGTGGGTTGCTCCTCTATCAATCAAGTAAATTTTTACCCATGACCTCTCCTTGTAATTTCATGGTGTGCGACCAAGTCATTCCCCTTACTGATAGCACTGATAAATTCATGTGGTTGCACTCTTTACTTTCATGGCTTTCATTCTCCAAATCCTCCGTATCCTCTTCCGACTCCCTTGGTTGGCTCATGCCCTCAATCCAATCTTCCTAATCTTCTCTGCAGATCACCACTCTCAAGTTATTATCAGGACATTTATGTCCATTATGGTAAGCGCCACCACAATGGAAACAACCCCCTTCCTCCCTTCATTTCACATACTCTAGATAGGGTAATGTTGATCCTTTGCTTCTCGTCACATCTCCACCCATGACCTCTCCTTGTAATTTCATGGTGTGCAACAGCGTCATTCCCCCAATTGATAGCACTGATAAATTCATGTGGTTGCACTCTTTATCTTCGTGGCTTTCATTCTCCAAATCCTATGTATCCTCTTCCGACTCCCTTGATTGGCTCGTGCCCTCAATCCAATCTTCCTAATCTTCTTTGCGGATCACCACTCTCAAGTTTATATAAGCACATTTATGTCCATTATGGTAAGTGCCACCACAATGGAAAAAATGCCCTTCCTCCCTTCATTTCACATACTCTAGACAGGGTAATGATGATCCTCTGCTTCTCGTCACATCTCCATTATTCAAATTTGGACGAGTTTCTTGTGTAACGTCCTTACTGGCAACACTTAATATCACTGTTCTATTTGTCCCTTGTGACTGTCCCCTCACACTACTATTTCCAAGCATCATGTGAATCAAAATTGAGAATTCTAGTAACTACTCACCCCTCCTTTGTCCCAGTTTGCCGTCTCCTCTAGGTCCATGACAATCTCCATAACTCTCTTAATTCCCTAGGATCATGTGGTTTGATTAGAAGTCTAACCTTGGGTTGTAACATTAGGCGCTTGAGACACCAATAATTCAAATTCTTGGATATAACTTCCATTATCTTGGCTAGTTGTTCAAAAACAGAGATTCTTTCTCTCCCTCCAAATCTTCTAATTAAGGCTACCGAAAACTCTTCCGAAGTTGGTTCTTGTTTTTGTCTCAAAAATTTAAACCAGTGATAAGCACTCCCTTCCATACTTGTGAAAGTCTCTCCCTCCAAATCTTCTAATTAAGGCTACCGAAAACTCTTCCGAAGTTGGTTCTTGTTTTTGTCTCAAAAATTTAAACCAGTGATAAGCACTCCCTTCCATACTTGTGAAAGCCAACTTCAATCTCTCCTTCGCTATCACGTTTTGCACCTCAAAAGATTTCTCAGCCTGGGAAACCCATCCTTGAGGGTCCAATCCTTCAAAAATTGGTAATTTTACTCTTCTCGTTCAAGCCTTCGCGCCTTCCTCTTCATCTTCTTCAGAGTTATTTCAGTGTTCAAAACTTCTTTTTTTTCTTCACCATTCATGGAGTTCTCTCCGCCTTTAGAGCCTTTCTCCATTTTCTTGAAATATTTTAACATTTCTTTAACTGTTTTTAAATCCAGTAAGCTTTCCTTGACAATCATCATATTCGATTTCAACTCTGCAATGACGTGTCCTTGTTCTCCAACCCACTTCTCCAACGTGTTCACTTGGTACTCCATTTCTCACAATTAAGAAAAAAACAATTTTCTTTTCCCCAAGAAATATTTCCGACAAGTCGAACCAATTGTTAGAACACTGCTAGTCAATAATGTCCAGTAATACTTTGCACACACATTTGTATTTTGAATATACCTCTCAATAAAAATAATTCCCTAGAACCACATATAAGGGAAAAAATTATTCCTTTCTCATAAGGTTTCATCTTGTCATTAATAAAAAAATATATTCTATCCTCCCCTGTCAGAAGTTGTTATTATTAAATAGACCAACCTACAAAACATAACAACCTCAACTAATCCAACCACCTCTATTTATTAATATGTTACTTTAAGAGAAAGTGTACCGTAAAAATCTAAAAGCAAAACGTGTTTCAATTACCCGGAATATTGGGAATGTATGACTGGACCAGCCTCCTCAGAAAATGCATCCCACCAATGTTTCATTTGGAGTTTTATTGCATTAGTAATATCCATTTCTCCCCTTCATACATGTGATAAATTTCATAAATGGAACTTTTGAGAGACAATGTTTAGTAAAAATATGATCAAGCATTAAATGTTTCAATTACCAAGAATTCAAGACTCTATCTCCTGAGATGCCAGCAACCTCAAAAAGTGTCTCCCTAAAATTCTCCCCGTGGAATTCTATCAAATTAACATTGTCCATTTCTCCACTGCATATATATAATCATTAAAATAAAGTAAAAAATAAATATGGATTAATATTCCTTGTGTAAAATACACACAAAAAGACTATTTATTTATAAATAAAAATAGTAACAGAATAATAGAAAGTATGGGTTAAGTTCATTATATTCCACACTCTCCCTCAAGCTCGTACATATAAATCATATGTACCAAGCTTGTTCCAAATATAATCAATTTTAGGTCCATGTAAAGATAATCAAAATATCGTCTAATTAATCATTTGAATTAACAAATTCACTCTTGATATCTCCATATATAGTTTTTTCTCGAATGAAATGGCAATCAATCTCAATATGTTTGGTCCTTTCATGAAAGACAGGATTTGAGCTATTATGAAAAGCGGCCTGATTATCACTTATGAGTGTCATTTAAGTGGCCTCTCCAAATTGAAATTCTTTAAGTATATGTTTAAGACAAATAAGCTCACAGGTAGCTGAGGCCATAGCTTTATATTCTACTTCACCGCTAGATCTTGTCACAACAAGTTGTTTCTTACTTTTCCAAGAAACCAAATTATCACCAATAAGAACACAATATCCAAAAGTAGATCTTTTATTAGATGGAGATCCTGTCCAATCAGCATCTAAATAACATACAACTTTATTATGGTTATTATAACCATATAGTAAGCTTTTTCCAAGAGAACTTTTAATGTACTTCAATATACAAATGACTGCATTCCAATGATCAACACGGAAAATTAAGAAATTGACTCAACACACTGACTGCAAATGAAATATCAGGACAAGTAACGGTAATATAATTTAATTTTTCAACTAATCTTTCATATTTCTCAAGATCTAAAAGAGGTTGCCCCTAACTAGGTAGAAGTTTGGCATTAATAGATTTCAAATTCATTAATCCAATTTCCTCCAAAATGTCCAATTCATAATTCCTTTGAGAGGTAACAATAACATTGTTAGATCAATTTTCAAGAAATATCTAAGTTTGCCAAGATCTTTGTTATGAAAGTGGTGACAAATAGGTTGTTTTATCTACGAGATGTTATAGTGATTACTACCTGTAAGAGCAATGTATCAACATATACCACTAGATAGATGCATCCCACACTTGAGTGGCGGTAAAAAACTGAATGATATGTCTCATTACGAATCATACCAAATTAATGAATAATACCACTGAATTTTTCAAACCAAGCCCTAAAAGACTACTTAAGGCCATATAAAGATTTATGTAAACGACATACCAACCAAGAAGACTTCCCTTGAGCAACAAAATCTAGAGGTTGCTCCATATAAATTTTTTCCTAGAGATCCCTATTAACAAAAAAAATTTTGACATCTAATTAATAGAGGTCATCTTTGAAAAGTTGTCATAGCTATGAATAAGCGAACAAAGGCCATCTTTGTCATTGCAGAAAACGTATCACCATAGTCTAAATCAAAAATTTGTGTATAACCTTTAGCCATAAGACGAGCTTTTAGACGATCAATAATACCATCAGGATCAACTTTGATAGCGAAAAACCTACCTACAACCAACAATAGATTTTGCAGAATCTAAAGGAATGAGTTCCCAAGTTCCACTGTTGTGAATTGCAATTATTTCATAAAGCAATGCTTGACGCCAACCAGGATGGGCTAAGGCATCACCTACAAGCTTTGGAATGGATATAGAAGAAATAGACGAAAGGCAAGTATAAAAAGGTTGAGATAGTCTATGGTAACTTAATGTAGTATAATGTGGAGAGCGATTACGAGTAGAATGTATACCTTTACAAATAGCAATGGGAAGAACAGGTTCAATTGTCGGAGTCGGAGGGGGCGGAAGAGCTGGCACAAGAAGAGAATCATCGGATGGAGAATGAGAAGTCTGAAGACGAATCTAAACCTAAAGCGGTGGTGGATGAGAAGAATTTGTAGGTACACCAGATATAGTAGAAGTATCAAAGACAACCAGTATATGTATTTGATTAGAAGAAGACACAGGTGTAGAAAATAAATACTTAAAATAAAAAGAAGACTCAATAAATGTGACATCTATAGAAATGAAGTAGCAGTTAAGAGAGGGTGAGAAACATTTATATTCTTTTTGACATCTAGTGAACCCTAAAAAACATTTGTGTGACTGAACAGATAATTTATCAAGACTAGGACAAAAATTGTAAGCAAAGCAAATAGACCCAAAAACTCAGAATAATTTTTCGTTCCAAATAACCAAGTACATCTTGAAAAATCATCAATAAAAGTAACAATATTGAGATCCTAAATTAGACTTAATACGACTTGGTCCCCAAATGTTTGATAAACTAAGGCAAAAGGGGACGAAGCACGTTGTAAAACACTACCAGGAAAAAAAATACTACTTTGTTTTCCTAAATGACATGACTGATAAATTGGATAACTTCGATAGACTTGGAACAAGCTTTGCATCTTGACAAGGCTAGGATGACCCAACTGATCATGAAGGAGAGATGGAGAATCTATGAATGTGCCAACATGTGCAGATCTTCGTAGATGATAAAGTCATCAACAGGATTAGTAGGTATATCAGTAGTGTATTTACCTAGCACACGAAGAAGGGTGAAACATGTAGAAGTAAAATTGGGCACAATAAGAGATCCCAAAATCTCGTCATGAACATGGGCATAATTATTAGGAAGCCCATGTAAAGCTAATAACATGAAAAAACTTGAACCTTTGCTCTAGTTTTCGAGAAGGAGGGCAGGACGCAGTAACTCATTAGTGTATAATGATTTTTCCTAATCCCAAACTTCTGAACACGTATCATAAGAACGAACAATTTGTTTCAAAAACGAGTCAATGGTAGATTTGATAACAATACATAGATGAAGTGAGAGAAACCACCTTAGAAGAAAGAAAAAAAACCCTAAAAAGATCAAGCGAACTTCAATCAGGATGACGAAGGCAGATCCAAAATGACGACAACACAACGACTCCAACAGTGGTAACCGTCACTAGAAACAGCGTTAGATGAGCCTGCACACGCGTTGAAAAGTCTCAACTGTGATGCAACAAGGAGCGTGAGGGAGCGTCGGAGCTCCAATCACCATGATTTTAGCGGCACAGTGGTCGCCCAGCAGAGACAAGTCAACCGGCGATGTCGTCGGTCCAATCAGAGACGACGGCATCTAACAGCGGAGCAGTGCAGCGAATTAGTGTATAAGTACAACGAATTAGTGTACAAAAGCAACGAAGATGGCTATAGGAAAACAACGTGAACAATGGATTCTCCAAAAAATTTTACCCTAACGCTAGCCTCTAAATACCATATTAAATTAAAAGAAAAGAAATGTAAATTAATCTCCTTGGTCTAAAATACACACATAAAAACCGTTTATTTATAGGTAAAAATAGTAACAAAATGATAAAAAATATGGGTTATGCCCGTTATATACAACAAGTATCCTTGGTGTATAATAATTTTACCTGCTGCCAAACTTCAGAACACATCTCATAAGAATGAAAAATTTGCTTTAAAGATGAGTGCTAGATTTGATAACAATACATAATTAAGCATCAATTCTTAGCCAACAAGAAACCTCATTTTCATCAACATCAATACCACACTTTGTAAGATGATCAACATACCCTTGACTCTTAAGTCATAGTTTAATGTCTCAAGCCCAAGTATCATAATTCCTTCCATCTATTATGTCAATGGAGAGATGAACATCAACACAAATAATATAGATGGACGAGTCAGATAGGACAATAGAAGAAGCCACAGATGAAGTGAAAGAAACCACCTTAGAAGAGAGAAAAAAAACCCTAAAAAAAATCAAACGAACTCCGATCAAGATGGTAAAGGCAGATCCAAAACGAGGACAACACAACAACTCTAACGGTGGTAACTGTCATCAAAAACAGCGTCAGACGCACCAGCAGCCACGACAAAAAGTGTCAATGGTGACGCAAAAGCAGCAGCACGTGAGGGGGCGTCGGAGCTCTGATCACCATGATTTCGGCAGCACGATGGTCACCCAGAGGAGATGAGTCGACCAATGATGTCGTTGGTCCAATTGGCAGTGCCGACAACGACGGCGACGACAGAATAGGTTGCAGCAGTGACGGAGGTGGCATCAGAACAATGTATAAAAGTAACGGAGACGACTACAAGAAAACAATGATGAACGACGAGTTCACTGAAAAAAATTTACCCTAATCTTAGGCTTTAGATACCATATTAAATTTAAAAAAAAAAAGGTAAATATAGATTAATCTACCTTATGTAAAATATACATATAAGGACTATTTATTTGTAGGTAAAAATAGTAACAGAATAATAGAAAATATGGGCTAAGCCTGTTATATTCAACAATAATCAATTTTATAAACGATATTTTATATATAATATTCAAATGTCTTGTCTCCAAGATTCAAGATTTCAATATCAATCTTTGTGCCTGAGCCATTTATGTCTGGTTTTGGCTAGGACTTGGAGGAACCTTATGTTTGTCCTTGGAAATGTCTCATACCTCCCAATGATCAACCTTCCATTCAACCAAAAGCCTCTAAATCTTTTCTCCAAGCTTTATCTCACGGAGTGGTTGCTCCTACTCTATCCCAGCTACCTAAGCCATGTGAGGAAGGGGATTCTTTAGCCATCACTATCCCAAAAGATGCTTACAAGGAAGGACTTAGAGGATGTAACTTAATCTCCATGGAAGATTCATTCTTGGCAAAGGTCAAAAGCCTATGAAATTGGATGGAAGATTCATTCATGTTCCGGAATGGTACACAATATCGCTTGGACGTGGTTTTTTTGAGTTCAAATTCAAGTCTCAAGAGGACTTGAGAATGACTCTTGTAGCAGGACCTTGGATTGTAAATTCTGGAATCTTGAGGTTGTCTCTTTGAAGCTGGATTTCAATCCAAGGACCCAAAAGAACACTCATATACAAGTTTGGCTTATAATTTTTTATTTACCGCAAGAGTACTGGGTGCCCAAGATACTTCATGCCATTACAACTGGAGTAGGTGTTCCTATCTCTAATGGTGCTGCTACTATCAAATAGACCTATGGTCCCTTTGCAAGAATCTTGGTTAACATAGATCTACAACAAGAACTGCTGGAGCAGCTTTTGGTAGAAAGGCAATGATTTTCTCATTTTTGTCTCTTTTGTTTCTGAAAGATTGCCTGATGTTTGCCAATGTTTTCATTCCATTGGTCATAATGTTTCACAATGCAGGAAAATATGACAGGATAATAACCAACAGCAGCCAGAAAAGATTGACAAGGATCTAGAATTCAATCGTATTAACAGTCCAAATTTAGAAAAGGATAATTCTAATGTTAATAAGCATTCACAAACTAACTTTGTTGTGTATAGAAGGAAAATCATAAAGGATGATAAGCAACAGTAGTAGGAAAAGATTGACAATCAACAACTCAATCAAATTAACAATCCAAGTTCAGAAAAGGGCATTGTTGATGCTAATAAGCCCTCACAAGTTGGCTCGACCTGAACACTTAAAAATGTCGTACGTTACTTATATTTTGGATGACATAGCCCTTGATGTTGATATCAATGTTGGGATTACACGTTATGCCAATAAGGATCAGACTAATTTTGATCAAGAACATATTGAACAGGATTCTTCACAACAAAATCAAGAGTCTGTCCCGATCCTGTTTGTTATCATAACAGTAATACAAAAATTATCAATCAAGAACCTATCCGCAAGTCAAACTGGCATTGTACCAAATGAAGAACAAGTAGTGGATAACACTTATTCTGACTATGCTAGCATGCTGCCTCATGAGGACTGCATTAAAACGCCTTAAGGGGTGCAGATAGATTATAGAAACTGGATTAGAAAACTCAGAAGGAGAGAACTCTCAGATGGAAAAGAGAACTCTGAATAATACTTTAAACTAACAAAACGAAAACAAGTACAACTCTCCTGGCTCTTTAAGGTCCATATTCCAACCACTTACAATATTTTCTGTGTCTACCCCTCCCAAGACCGCAAAAGCATATATATAGTTTCTCCCTAAAGAATAATTAACAAATTCTCAGCAACTAACAAACTCTCAACTACTTGAATCAAATCAAATAACTACATTTCTTTGTTTCTGTTAAAGAAAAATTAGACTATATTTCTTTCTCCTTTAATTCTTTTTCATAGACCTTCATAATACGAGGTCGTGTCCTGACAATACACGGCTCATCAAGATTCACCTTGTCCTTAAGCTGGAATTATGGAAAATGTTAAGCAATTACAGAAACTTTCTCCCAGCTGCTTGCAAATTCTGGTAACTTCTGCCATTTGACCAGAATCTCTTGTTGACCTCCCTCATTAATTATGCAATTCAACACTACTTCTGGAAACAAATTCAACTATTAGTCCTTCCAGTAGGGGTTGAGATTTTTGTGTAGGATGTATAACTTTCTTCAGAAGAGCCACATGAAAATCCGGATGAATCTTAATAAAGTGGAAGCTCCAACTGATACGCTATAGCTCCAACCTCGGCTAGAATTTTCTAGGGACCATAATAACTCGGACTCAACTTTTCATTCAACTTTTTAGCCATAAATCTCATTTTATATGGTTTTGATCTTGGGCTTCAGCAGATTCTCTCGCAACTCCTTTAATAAAGTGTCTTGTTGGTGAGTAAGCTGATTAATTTCTTCAATTCGAGAAGGAATACTAGTCCATCTCAGCAAAAGAGGAGGGAGGGTCTTGTCCATAAAGAGCTCTAAAAGGAGACATTCGTGTAGAGACATTTTAATTTTGTGTTGAACCAGAACTCAGCCCAAGGCAAGTGTGAAGGCCACACTGCCTTGGTTTAGTTCCTATTATATGTAAGTAAACTTCTCAGCCTCCATTAACAACTTTGGTTTATGTATCCATTTGTGGATGATAAGTCGTGCTCATACGAAGCTGAGTTCCTATTAGTCTAAACATTTCCTTCCAAAAACTACTCATGAAGAGTTGGTCTCTATCGAACACAATGGTAATGGGAAATCCATGTAGATGAACCACCTCCTTGACAAAAAATTCAGCAATAGTCTTTGCTCAAAATGGGTGTGACAACACAAAGAAATGGGCATACTTTATTAGACGATCAACCACCACCAGAATAAAATATTTACCTTAAGCCTTAGGAAGGCCTCCTGTAAAGTCCATTAATATGTCAGCCCAACTTTTATTCGGAACTGGAAGAGGTTGTAGCAGCCCTACTCAAGATGACGTACTGCACTTATTCCGCTGACATACATCACCAGAGCCACATAGTCTTTAATATTGGTCTGCATCCCAACTCAATAGGCAAATCCTGCTATTTGTTTATAATTGCAAAAAAAGGCGAATGACCCTAGTATATGTCGTGAAATTCTTTCAGAATAGTAGGGATTCTCCTAGAATTTCTTGGGAGAACCAATCTATCCTACAACTATTCCTTTTTTTCCCTCATTGTTACATGAAACTCCTGATCATTTATCCCTTTGTTGCAACTTAATTGGAGTGACCTTGTGAACACTGATGTTATTTCTAATAACTTATGTTATAGCTAAGATTCAGAACATCAGGAATTAGAGCAACTTTGTAAAAAACTATGACGTTGTATAAACACATCAAAAAATAAGTTTTCTTCTGTTGCCAATTTTTCTAGTTCTTTATGTACAAATTGTATATATGTAATGTCAGGAGAAATTCTAAAAGCTTTTATTGTTTCTTGTAAGCCAAGGAAGATGGAAAATGCCATCCAAGTGAATTGGTCTCCTCCCAATACTAGATGGTCGAATTTAACATTGATGGTATCCATTTAAAGCATGGGAATCTATCATCTTGCGGTAGCAATTTTAGGAACTCAATGGCTGAGTTTATGGATTATTTCTCCAATCCTTTTCAAGTTGGCATTGCCTTTGAAGTTGAACTTACAAGAGTCATATATGCTTTGGAGATAATTAATCAGATAGGATAGAATTCTATTTGGATCGAAAGAGATCATTTATTCGTAGTATTGGTAACATTTATTTTTATCATGTTTTTTAACTTATTTTTATGATGAAATAAACTCTTTCTAAGTTTGGAACCTTCTTCATTCTCTATTTTATTATATTTTTTATTAATAGTTAATAACTAAAGTCTGATAATTGAATTTATTCTAAGTCCCTATTATTTTGTCTAAAAAATGAACAGGAAGCATTGGATTAATAAAATAAGACTGAGCCCATGAAGAGATAGAAGCGAAACTAAAGCATACAAATTGTGTCCAACGCCAGTGAAGCTAGGCCGGGCACCATTTAGATCTTGGACCTTTGCAAGGAAGTTGAGTCCGACGCCACTGAAGCTAGGCTAGGTTCAGTTGGTCCAAGATCTGAATTGTGCCTGACACCATTGAAGTTGGGTCAATAGCAGACGTGCTAACCTAGCACCTTTGTATATTTAAAGGGATCTCTACATGGGGTTAGACACTCTACTCCATATAGGAGTCAGGTTCCATCTGGATGTCAGAAAAATATAGCCCTGGAATAACGACTAGGGTTTAGAGGGTTATTTTTCTCCTCTTTGTATATCCATCTTGCTTCATTGTTCATCCTTTTCTTTATTATTAGGGTTAAATGTAATCAATTGAATTCTCATGTAATCGATATAGGGTTTATATATATGTCTTTCATTTTAATATTAATATTTTGTTTTTGTGCTCATTGTTTGTCGTATTAATTCATAGCTTGATAATTGATCCTTAGGGTATTGGAAAAAATCATTTGAAATCTAGATCTAAATCAAAATACCAAATGAAAGTTTGTATGAATAGAGCATGATTCTTTTGTTTTCTTAAGACACTTGTGGCAAAAGCAAGTCTTTTTTATATAATTGATCAAAGAACTGACAATAATAAGGGAAGCTTAAGCTCATTCACATAAGGAATTCGAATTTGGATATTATTGTGGATTGACATTAACATTAGTTTGGAAATAATGTAATAGTTTTTATACATGAGAAAAAGGTTTGGTGAAGTTTAACCTAACAATCGCATTTCATATCATCTCTATTCTTTTTTCACATTCCAAGTGCTCGGTAAAAATACAAAAAATATTTTAATTGTTTTTGCATAATTTTATTTCATTGTTTATCAATTTAAATATTGGAAATAATTTGTAGTCTAAATTTGTTATCGAATGTATTTATTATCGCGTATTACATAAGTCCCTTGAGATAGAACGATATAAATATTATTCGCTACATGAGTGACTCGTGCACTTGTCATCGTAGCAAAAAATACTAAGTGTATTTTTTAGTAAAAATATTATGGGACCTTAGAGGTTGAGGAACGCATAGGATAATGTTATGGATTTGATTAAAGAGGTTAATTTTAGGATTTTTCATGTTTCTAGCTAAAATATCAAGCTAACCATGGTATTAAGGGTTGAGGTTTTATTTGGTGGGAGGGTGTTCTCCTTGTATCTCTTATGATTGTTGTAGATATAGACGTGATCTTCCACATTTTAGGTTTACTTATTAGGTCTGGTTTGGTTACTCCAGTTTTTTGTTAATAATATGAAGAGTGTTGCATATGATTGATTGGAACAGGTTGGTTAGAATGTAACCTAGTTGGCATTAGTTGGCATTATAACCTGTATAGTGATGCAATAGCATTTTTATCTTGGCTTAAAAAAGGTAACAATGTTAAGTAGAACTATAAAAGCATAAAGTGTTTTAATTACCTTGGATCTAAGAAACCAAACTCTGAGATGCTAACAGGCTCACTTAATACCTCCCTCCATTGGTTCACGAGGAAGTCTATCGTATCACAAAACTTAATTTCCCTAATTCATACATGTTGTGAATTTCATATATGTTATTTTAGATACAAGAAAATCCTGAAAGCAGGAAATATTTCAATTGCCGATACTTTACTACATACCTAATTGGGATTTCAGCACCTTTAGAAAGTCCCTCCATCCAATGCTCCAAGAGGAAGTTTATCCTATCAACACCCGTACATGTCATGAATATCATAATTATTATTTTGAGAGACAATGTTCAGAAAAAATTCATAAAGCATGAAGGGTTTCTATTACCTTGCATCTAAGTCCACAACCCCTGAGATCTGAGCAACCTCAGCAAGTGCCTCTTTCCAATGCTCCACCGTTTTGTGTACATTTTGAAACCTACATACATGTTATGAATTTCAAAAATGTTACTATTAGAGACAATGTTCTGCAAAAATCTGAGGAAGCAGGAAGCGCTTAGTTGCCTGGCCCATAGGATGTCAACAGCTGAGTAGCTACCAGGCACACCAAGTGCCGTCCACCAACGCTGCTTCCAATCGAAAACCTTTTGGTCATCCTTGTGCAAAAGGCGTTGAAATGCTTTCCCAAAGTCGCCTCTTTGATGACGCACTTCAGAGGGATCAACGT
>Ga0099825_1003774_pt1 | contig 20089 bp, 9 predicted proteins | sample SiratroredBW_FD_76838 | JGI IMG/M metagenome (GOLD analysis project Ga0099825, IMG submission 76838) | Root nodule microbial communities of legume samples collected from California, USA - Siratro red BW | ecosystem: Host-associated > Plants > Roots > Nodule | place: USA: California | collected... | reverse complement strand
AATTATAATCGTAAAATTTATTTATTTTATTTGAAATTATAGTTTATGGTGAGATTGGATTTCAATTAAAAAAATTAATCGAAGCCAAAGCGAAAGAGAAAAAAAAAATCAAACAAAATAGGTGTCATAAGAGGCATGAGAAACATTGATGGAATATGTCACATCTATTTAAGTCACAGAATAAAGAAGACATAAAGATAGAGGTTTAATCATAAGCAACACAAAAGACTGGACTTGTCTGAGCCTATTTGAGGTTTCAAACATATGTTTGGGCCGAAATTCAACCATGAAGAGATTCCTACCAAGAATATGGAGCATTAATAAGAAACCCTCGACTTATGTAAATATTTTATAATAGCTTAGAATAATTTAGGTCATATTTTCATCATAAAAAATAAAAGAGAATAAAATAGGGCAAGTGACGTCTAGGACTTGTGTGGCCAAGCCTAGGGCTTATGTGGCACCTAGGTCTGACGTGTGGAGTTGTAGTTGCATGGAACAAGTGATGCCACATGGCAACGTGTAAACAGAGAGGAAATACAACCACATGGCAGCATGCAAGTGGAGAGAATTTCCAGCCCAAGAATGAAAAGCATGAAAGACATATGGTAAGCTACGATTGGAGAGGTTTTAATTTGAATTTGAATTTTAAAATTCAAAATTGACTCTACTTTTTTTGTCAGCCACAAACACTATAAATAAAGATGCCGACCTCTTGTAATTTCAATTTTGAATGAGTGAAGAAATTTTGCCTAAATTGCAGTCCACTTGCTCTTGGGTTCTCCTATGTTAGCATCTATTTGAGACTCTTTAACCTAGTGCATTGTTGGAAGTTGGTCTCAACTCTTCTAACTTCATTGTCTCATAGAAATCATATTCAATCCAACGAGAACATCTCCTCTTTTCAATGCTTTCACAATCATTCATCCATCTCCAATCCATGAAGAACAAAAACCCACACTAAAGAAGCATAGGAGAGCCATCAAACATGACCACATATGCAATGCATCTCCTAATTTTGACCATGCTAGAGAGTATTTTAGATTTTAAATTTGAATTTGAATTTTTTCGTGTATTTTATTTTATTCTTCTAAGAATTTTAGCTATAAGAATTTAAGAGTATTTTGTTCACTTTTGTCTCTTTATTCTCTTGCTTTTAAGTTTTATTTTAAAATTATTTATGATTTAGTTGTTGATTCTCTAACCATGTATTATGTGCATATACTACATAGGTTTTATAACCATGTAGTATATACATATACTACATCGGTCGAAAATAAATCATCGACGTAAAATACCAATTCTAAGAGCGCTCAGGATGAGATACTACATTGGTTGTGGCTCTCAACCGATGTAATAAGATAAATATTACATCGGATGGGAGCCACAACCGATGTAATAAGATAAATATTACATCGGTTGGGAGCCACAACCGATGTAGTATCTACCTTGTTACATCGGTTATGCCTCCCAATCGATGTAGTATCTCTATTTTTGAAAAAGAATCAAAATTTTTCAGAATTCTTTGATAAAATCTCTAATCCATAAAATGAAACACCACAAAAATTTTCAGAATTTTCTCACAAGTATAGATAGGTGAAATAGAACAAAAAGATGTCAAAAATACTAAAAAAAAACAAATAGTAAATGATGGAGTTTTGGAATTTTTAGTGGCCCAACCCCCTTTGGCTGTTAGCTAGTGAATTCATTATGCCATTTCGAGCAACTTTCATTTTTGGAGCGTCTCAATCCGAGCTCTCTATCAAAAGTTGTAGTCGTTTGAAGTTTTTTTTGTCCTAAATTTTTGGAACCCAAAATATATGATAAATATATACAATGTAAAAACTTTACCATCAAATATACACTACATCAAGTTTCTGATGAAAAATTTGGGTCAAAAATAAATTTTTAATTATTTTTAATGAATTTTACAAAATTGCTAACCTTTTGCAAAAAGAAGTGGCAAGGGGTACCAAACATTAACAATGGAGAAAGGCTCACACATCAAGTGTATAGTATCCTCAAAAACCTGCAATATAAAAAAGTTAGCAAATCACCTATGTCAAAAATGCTAAGGAAAGTAGATGAAAGCAACAAAGGAACCAACCAAATAAGCGTGAGTGAGAGTGAAAACGCAGATAACACAGAGAAACTCAGCGGCACCACAAGAAAAATACAAATAACGAAAGAATTGAAATATTAGGTTAAAAAATTTGTGGCACGCTCACTCAAAAATTGATTTTTTTTTCACATGTTAGAACATATTACATTGGTTGTAGCGAGAATCGATGTAATAGACACTTCCTACATCGGCTATAGGTAACAACCGATGTAGTATTTAGCACCTATTACATCGGTCCAGGCTCGCAATCTATGTAATAGTTTCAGAGCCAAACATAATTTTGAATTATTATTTTTTCAATCTTTTCTTCATCGAGTGTCAACCGATGTAGAATGGAGTATATTGCATCGGTTCATAAGTAACCCATGTAATATCTCTTCACATAATTTCAAAAATGTCACCACATTTTTGTGTACATCGATTACGTTTTAATCTGCGTTTTATCCTATTGTAGTATGTTTTCTTCTACTAGTGTATTCTACCTGTTAATCTTTTGCATTTTTCTATTTTCCTTTAGTTATATTTTTTTGACATATTTCATGTTCTTATTCGGGAATACTTACGTTCATGTGCTTTAAAAAAGCTTATTGTCATGCGAGCAAGCTTGATGTGAACAATAAATGACTTTCCAGCATATGTGATGTTGTCTAAATGGGGAACTAAAGGCAAATTAGTTTGTCCTCATTATATGGAGGATACAAAAGCATTTAAATTGAGGCACGAGGCCAAAAAGTTCTTGGTTTGACTGTCATTGATGATTCTTTCCAATAAATCATCTTTTAGAAAGAGTCCTAGGAGATTTTTGAAAAACAAAGCTGAATTGGATGGGCCACCTTATTCAATGAATGGAAACCAATTATGGGGGTTTCTTCGTGACTTTCCAAAAGTGACTAATGGTCCATTTGAAAACTTGCCTAGGTCTAGACAATTTCACAATTGAACAAAAAGATCTATATTTTGGGATCTTCCATATTGGAAAGATAATTTGTTAAGGCACAACCTTGATGTCATGCATATAGAGAAGAATTTTTTTGATAATGTCTTCAACACTGTGATGGACGTTAAGAGTAAAATGAAGGACAATCAGAAGGCAAGAATGGATCTCACTGAATTGGGTATTCAAGGAGACTTGGAGTTGGTTCAATTACAAAATGAAAAGTTAGCAAAGTCAAAGGCTAACTACACGTTCTCACCGAAAGATGCCAAATCAAATTATAAATGAATCAGTGAGTTGAAGATGTCATATGGTTATGCCTCCAACATTGCAAGACATGCAAATCTTGATAAAGGAAGTATGCATGGCATGAAAAGTCGTGTTAGTTATGTTTTCATGGAGTGTTTACTCCCAATTGTTTTTCAGTCATTACCAGAATTTGTGTGGAATGCCCTTGTTGAATTATGTCAATTTTTTAAAGACTTATGTTGTAATACATTGAGGATGAATTATGTGATTATAATGAAAGAAAATATATCAATCATCTTATGTAAGTTGGAAAGAATATTCCTATCAACTTTCTTTGATTCAATGGAACACTTTGTCATTCATCTTCCTATGAAAGCAATCCTTGGTGATCATATTCAGTATTGATGGGTGTATCCTTTTGAAAGGTGAGACCACTTTCCTATTAATTTCAATGTTAATCACTAAATGAAGTGTGATAATCTTGTGTGTGGTGTAGGTTGACGAGAGATGCAAAGCGATGAAACGTTATTTGGAACGCAAAGAATGACCAATATGTGTATTCTACCTACACCATGAAATAACATATTTCTGCTCTCATTGTTCCAAAAATGTCAGCTTATTCGACAATACAACTTTAAGAAATGATCATCAACCAAATTCAAATGAGAAAGTCTAGTATACATTGTCAGTTTTGAACAGATGTGGACGACCAAGTGGTTCGAGCAAAGATCATTGGTTGTCCATGTTCATATCCTCATCAACTGCAATGATGTCAAACCAATACTTTAGTAAGTTTAGTTGTCCCTAATTCAAACCCAACTATGATAGGTTATGTACTTTGTTGTCCTTCAATGTCTTTTCTAAGATTGTTCTTACAACTTTACTCCATCAATACCAAAGACGTCTCAACATTTATACACAACAATTTTCTTGAATAGTTTAAGCGCTATGTAAGTGTAATTATGGTCATGGCTGGTTTTATTTTATTATTACCTAATCTTCTCCCATCTCTACAACATAGGTTCATGATGAAAGAAATAGGATAATCGACCCAAACATTAAGACGCTAGGTTGGGGACCTAATTCAAAAGGCGACATCATGGAACATGTACTTCGTTAATGGGTATAACTTTCATATAAACACATTAGATTGATGGTTATAAAACAACCAACAATATCTCGTATGTTAAAGGTGTCACAACAGAGGACAACATGACTTTTATGGCATAATTTATCATATTTATGAATTTGAGTATGTTGAGATGACTAAGAAGATTCTCCTTTTTTATTGTGAATGTTTTAATCCTATAATGAATGTTGGGACTATATTTCATTTGTAGTATAATATCATTAAAATCAAGTCCAATGGAAGATATGTTGTTTATGATCCATTCATCCTTCCACAAAAGGCAAGATAAGCTTATTTTGTCAATTACCCAAACATATGTAAGAACCTTTATGGATGGTGCATGACAATCAAAACAAAACCTCGAGGGCATGTTCAAGTTAACAACATGAAAGATGAATTGTCATATCAAGTTGATAAGACGCCTAATGTCTTACCAGTTCAAAGTATTGAGCAGTTAAAAGGTTTATGTTACACCTTCATTATTGAAGTAGTTGATGGTCATATTGAACCAGTTCTTGAGAATGTTGAAGATCTCGACCTCTCAGATGAAGATGATGAACAAAATGACAACAACAACGAAGAAGATTTAGACTTTGATAATAATGACAAATAACATATATTACTTTTTTATATGTTAAGTTATGACCAACATTTCATGAATTCATAATTAGACTAATTTTACATTAATAATCCTTTTAGGAAAAATGGTTAGGACTAGAGGTAGACATAGTTTTATCAATAGATGTGGTCAACCTAAGTGTGGAGTTCACCCATCTATGCATGGTCAGCTTGCAATAGACCTGGGACATATCCCTTATTTTGGTTTATCAACAGGATCTGATGGTGGGAGTCTACATGCTTCTTCTAATTCCACCACACTGTCTTCCTCCATCCTATTATCCTCCATCCCCTCCTCTTTCAGCCACCACTGTTTTCGATTTTCTTACACCCCGTCCACTTTATCACCCCACCATACATATAATTCATCATCACCTCATTCTGCCATCACTAATCTACTACCATATCCTTCTGTTCTTCCAGTATAGTCTTTGTCTCATGTTGGTACAGTTCACCACACGTGAATTACACCAGTGTTGACCACATTATTTGTTATGGTCCATCGAGCCCCTCATCTTCTATTCTGATAGTCCACCACACTTCGAGTGCATCACTCCATCAGTGTTAGAGTTCACCATTCGAGTCCAGCCCTGATCCCTTTGTGTAGACCACATTTCTTCCCTTTTTCCACCCTACCTCTCATCCATTTATGTAGCCCACCGCTGCTCCTACAGTCTAGACTACACTTGGCTCCTCTACCTATACTACTATTGGTCCCTCAGTATAACCACTAGGTGACATTGGTGACCATCCCACTACTAATACTTCTGACCATGGCCTGCCCAATGAAAAGGTTCATCGTGATCCTAGTGGAAGGTCATCATCCGACCTATCGATAAAGGATAAGTAATCATCTATTTACATTACATTACATATGTGTCTACAACTAATGGTTAACTATTGTACTTGTATGTTTTTTAGTTGAACACCAAATCATTGCTATTGAGGCTATTGGACACTACATTAGGTCATAATTAAGAGGGCCTTACCATTATTATGGTACCATGATTGAGGAGGACCAACTTAAATAGTGGACTGACTTTAAGGTAATTTTATTTATTACTAAAATTCCATACAAATGAAATAATTTTTAATAACGTCATATTAACTTATGTGTTCTTATTTTTTATAGAGTAAAGTGACTTGGGCCACTCAAGATGAGTGACAGATAAGAAAGGTCTGCTAGTCCAAAGTCAAAAAGTGACTTTGTGACATGTTGACCAAAGCCAAGGCAAGGGGCTCTCAACCTACTTGGATAGGTGAGGAAGTATAAGGTGGACTTCTGAACTATTGGGATACCCAGAAGTTCAAATAAAAATCATCATTGGATAAAATTAATAGGTCTTCAACTCAGGTTGGAGCATTGCACTGATCTGGCTGTAAATCACACTTAGACATTGTGCTGAGCTTGGTAAGTATTATTGTGACTTTGTTACATGTAATTCAATATAGTTTTATAGCATATAATGTTTCTGATTGTATAACCTTTGTCAAGAACGTAAATATGGTTGTCCAGTTGAACCTGATGAACTATTTATAGTCACTCACACCAATAAGAAGGGTGTTCGGGTTTATACATGTGCATGTGAAACTTATGCAAATTATTTGTTAATATTTTCTTTAATTTATTTATATTTTCCATCTAATTTCCTATCATTTTCATCTTCTAATGATTGTGTAGGAAAACTACCATGACCATTTGAGGGTCGTACAACCAGAACGTTCATTAGGATCAACCACTGATGTTGGCCAAATAGATCCAAAATCAAGCTTCCAGCTTGGAGGGATGCTACTAGATAAAAGAGTAGAGATCGAGTTTATGACATAGGAGACTTAGTAAGTAACTACCGCCAAGGAGTGTCTTCTCTCACTCAGTCCTCCTTATTTTCTCCTATCACTAATTCCTCTTATCAAACCGTCTGGGAAGAATGACTTTGTTAGGAAGTTAACAAAGCAAAGGAAGAACTAAGAATGGCATATTAAAAAGTTAACAAATTGGAGGATGCCATGAGGATGATGCAGCAATAGCTCGCCATGATGATGGAGCGACAACTGGTAATGCTTCAATTGGTACGAGTCAAGTCCACCCTCATTATGTTAAAGAACATAACTAGGAACCCCTTCCTTGAAGTTCATCCCGGAAGTAAGTTTCATTATTTCACACTTTTTCTTATTTACTAAATGTTTCATTTATTTATTTATTTGATTTTGTTGAAATGCTTAGCATTGTTTTGACAGACAATTCTAATGGACAACACTATTGCTTTAATGGACAACACTATTGCTTCCATAAAAGACTTCTTGTATATATCATATGTAATTTCTATTACCTTGGATTGTATTTGAACTTATTTTAAATTTAATTGATATTGCATCGTACTAGTTAATTGGGATTGTAATTTATATTTGTACTTTTTAATTTCACTTTGTCATTGATTGCAATTAAATTTTTATATTGGATTTTATAATTTGAGATTCGATTTAGATTTGAATTCTACTTGCTGGTCCAAAGTTCTGGTTGTTGGTGAATATCTCTATTTTTTAGGTAGATTGGATTTTTTAATTTAAAACAATTTTTTTTAAATACAAAAATGAGTAAACCTAAGTGTATGCTTAACCTACTCCAACACCTTTTTTTTTTTAAATTATTGTGGATCAATCCCACTCTATAGTTATTTTTCGTGTCATTAAATGTTGAGTTGATCGATTCATACTGAATAAACAAAATTAATTTATTACCTTAGAAATATCGACTTAAAAGATGTTTACTACACAAATAATATTAATAAATTAACTTGCAGGTGTCGGCTTGACATACTTTACATAAATAATATTTATATATTAATTTAGAAGTGTCGGCATAGCTGACACATACTCGACATTTTTTAGCATTGATCAAATCAAACATTATTTGTGCCCCATAAGTAGGCTAAAGCTAACTTAAAGTACCTTCCAAGATGTTCGAGTCCATTTGATGACTAATGCATATCCGATGTATAAGCATTGATTTTTGTTATTTCGCGTTGAATTTTAGTCAACTCTACTTTTTAGAATTCTTGTAGTGTCTTTTTAATTATACAAACTAAAAAAGAAAAAAACTAAGATAATTATGTTAAAAAAAGTGTTTAAAGGAAATAAAATAAATAAATGACAACACTTGCACCCATCTATAAATAAGAACATCATTATTTTTTAATCAAGAGTTCAATTGTGATTGAGAATATATAAATATATGATTTTTTTTTTTGCGTGATTCAGTCTACCCAAATTTCTTATATATGTCTTTCACATTGTTATATATATATATATATATACTACAAGAAAAAAATTATTTAGAGACCAATTTTTAGCTACCAAATGAAATGGTTGCTAATTGTGACTAAAATAATCACCAAATTAAATTTTGGTTGCTAAATAACTACAAAATAAAAGTAATGATTGAATTTAGTGACCAATTAATTTAAGATAAATTAGTATCTAACATTAGCTACCAAAGTTTTAGTGACTTATATCATTAAATTCTAAATTGGTATCTAATTAAGTTAGAGACTATTTTAGAATCTAATGGCATAGGTTACTAAAACCTTGGTAGCTAATGTTAGATATCAATTATCTTCACTTAATTAGTCATTAAATTCAATCATTGCTTCTATTTTTGTAATTATTTAGTAACTAAAATCTAATTTGGTGACTATTTTGGCTACAATTAGCAACCATTTCATTTGATAACTAAAATTTGGTCTCTAACTAACTTTTTTCTTGTAGTGATATTCTATTTATATTATTTGGTTGGGTTAAATGCGACTTTTAGGTGAGTACAAGGTTAACTAAAATAATGTGTAATTGGGGATGATAAAATTTTTACGTTATTTTTCTTACTTTTTTTATATGATATGTTTTTATTAAGTGTAACATTAAGATAAATATTATTAATTTGTTTTTGTTTTGTTTTGGACAGTCTTTTAAAGTTTCTATGGTTTAGTAGAAAAAAGTTTGTCCATTGACTTGAGGTGTGATGTGATCGTGCAGTTGCTTTAGTGCGTAGAACTTAGAAATTTTTTAAGTACTGTGTTTGGAATGATGCATGGAGCCTGCAAGATGGACTACTTTCAAAGGAGTGAATAGAGACGTAAGAGTGTTGTATACTTGTAACATTAAGTTCAATGTCACTTTCCAAATACAACTGTGTCTCTAACTTGTAGGAATATCGAGACAAAATGCCACACCAAGAAGCATCAATTATGGAATACAATGGTTTACCTCTTGAGTTTTGATTTGTTTTAAGATTTATAATGAAATTATAAGAATGGAATTTGGATGAACTAAATACCCGTCTAATTATAACTTAATGTTTATAATAAAATTTTCAAAATTTACATAATATTTTAGAGATTGAGATACAATCCAATTATAGTATGTAAATAAATATAAATTTAATTTATAGATCAATTTTATAGGAATGAATTAAGTTTAAAGTTTATTTTTAATATGCATCAAAATTTTCAAATTAATTTTATAAAATTGAATAAAGTTTAAAATATAAATTCTAATATAATAAAAAGTATGAATAAGAATAAAAGATAACGATAACTTTTAGTTAAATTATATAATAGATTTTAATATTTCAATGAAATGTTACATATTCACCATTTTATCATGAGAATTAATTAAAGGATAGCACAATCAATTCTTAAAAGTAAAATGGTCAATATGGTAGGGATTCCCATGGTCTATCGCATACAGAACTGAAACTGTTTGTGAATTTTTTTATCGAAAAAATTACATGTTTTTGATAAAGGAAGTCTCAAAAACACTTTTATCTTCTATTCAAAAGAACCCTTAATTTTGAGGGAAACTGTGGACTACAGTTAGGAAAGTTCAATAGGCAACCGACAGATTTTGGCCAAGGTTCTTGTTTCAGTGACAAAGTATTAAATTAAGAATTTATGTTTAAAATATTTTTTTTTAATCATAAGTCACATAACTTCAATTTCATCAACGCTATTGTCAGTTCCGTTTGGATCGAAACACTTGTGGATCAATTATATGAAGTGCTCGGATCAAATCTTCAATTCAAGGCTCCTTCTTTGTGCACTCCCATATTTTTCTTCTACACCCTTCATTTCTTAAAAAATGTTCATTTTACCCTTTTCATTTTGTAATTCATTTAATCTCTAAAACATCCGGTGTTTATTGAATATTATTCTACATGTTTTATTTGATACATGATGTGGCTTAACACTCTTTGAAGACTTTGAAAAAAAATGTTTTAAAATACCACTTTGAAGTATATGAAGATTACAAGTCTTGATGTTGAATCATGAAGAAATATTATTCTTGGAAATCTCATTTCAATTAAAAATATGATTAAATAATAATAAGTGGAGTGTAAATATCACTTTACAAGTTGATTTTATAAAATTGGATTATGCATATAAACTCACTTATTAAGATTATACAAAAGGTATATTAAAAAGTTTCTATCCTAGTGAGATTCATTAGAGATATTGTGTCATCACTATCAGACTTTTATTGAACTGCTTACAAATATTTAATATCATATTTCATATGATCATTTCTCGACATAAAGGGAATGTTAAAGATCTCATATCATTTAAGAATAATACTAAATTAATATATATATATATATATATATAAAAGTGAAGTGAAAAGCTTACCTTATAAATAGATTTTGTAAGATTGAGTTAGGTATAAATCCACTTACTAAGATGAATAGAATATTTAGAGTAATTAGTTTTTGTGAGTTCTTTTCACCATGATTTGATCAAAGGTTGGAATGGAAATCTTCTTAGGATGATAGTGAGATATTTTTGGTATAAGACAACCTTTTAGGAGATACCCGTGTTGAGATTGATTAGGATGTGCATTGTTTGTGAATTTGTATAGAAGGAGATATCCTGATAGTATTGGTAGATTGGAATCATATAGATGAAGATTACCATGTGGTAAGAGTCGAATGTGGTTCATATGACTGCGCTATGGTGTGAAAAAGAATCGAGTATACTAGTTCATATGGATTAACCCTGTCATATGAGGATTAATGAGAGCTTGATGGACCCTTTTGTGATGTGACTATGTGGACTCACGTTGGGGGTAGCATGGCAAGTGCAAACATCTGAATCATATTTAATGCACGAGTCTTTCGGAAGTAGAATCATGTGTCTTAGTACATGAGTCCATGTAGGTATGATACAAGTTACGGTAGAAATATGATAATGATAATGTGATGTATGAGGCGAATTATGAAAGTCTGATATATTGTAGATTGACTAAGATAGAAATTTAATTTATGATTATATTTTTTAAAACTCTCTAACTTACCATTCTTTTTGTGTAGTGTTTGTTTCGTTTGTAAGTTTTTGATGGTCGTCTGTTACACGTGAGAAGAGGATTTGAAAAATGGTGTGACTTCTCAGTGAGCTGATGGAGAATCTTTATTTTATTTTGTTTCATTCTATTTTATCTTGTAACTATATGAATATAATTTTATTAAATCTTATGTTGAAAAGAATATTTTGAAATGCTATGATAAATGTATGGATATTTATACATATGTCTATTATAGAATTTGTGTAATATATTTACTATTATATGAAAAATATGGGATGTTACAAGTATAAAATTGATTTATATGTGCTTATCTATTATTGTTGGACACTCCTGCTTTGTGGTTTTGATTTCAAGGAATTGAGTTCAGGTTTCATTCAATCACCCCTTATGGAGCCCATTGTACCTATAGTTACTTACACTAGATAATTCTTGTCATGGTTAGAAAATTAAGTGGTAAATGGAGGATATGCATAAAAAACACCATCCTATCACCAAACATAGACCATTTGGTTCATAATGTGTTCAATATTTTTTTTTCATACACATCTTTTGAATACAATTAAATGCATATGTATCCTTAGGACGGGGAAAAACAACTTTCACCATTAAAGGAGAAAATTATTGTCATAAATTCTTGTTATTTTGACCATAAAAATGTTGAATCAATCTATTAATGTATCGTTGACGAAGTCTTAATTAACTACATCATAGAGGCATATGTCAAAAATATAGTGGTTAGATTGGCACACATTGAAGATCATTCACAAGACTTTCAAATGTTTTTTTTGTTGAGGTTAGAAAGCATAACATATGCTTAAATTTTGAAAAACTACATCACATAGGCATATATAGACATCAAATTAGCCCATATTGAAGATCATTCGCAACACCTCAAATGCATTTTTGTTGAGGTTAGAAAGCATGGAAAACATTTAAATCCTACAATGTGTGTTTGGAGTATGAAGAGGAAGCTTTTCAGCTTCATGATCACCCAAAGGGGAATAAAGCAAACCATGATTGAGGAGAACTTATCCTCTCCACGTGAAGTCTTTGAAGTATAAAAGAAGTTCAATGTCTAAATTGAAGACTAATTGATAACATATATTTTTATCATATTTTTTAGCCTAATTTTATAATAAAATCAACATCAACTTTTCATAAACATGGAACCAACTTATTTCTTTATTTTATTAGATTTTTGTTAATAATTTATTATTGGAGTTTAAGAATGGAAAGTTACAATAATTCTTATTATTTTGTCTAAAAGAATGATAGGAAGCATTGGATTAAGAAAAGTAGGATTAGAGCTCATGAAGGAAGAGAGAAAAGAGAAACTTATGCAGATGAATTGCGTTTGACGCCATTTAAGTTGAGTAGAGTTGAGCCCCTTGACCGAGCTCTCCAAGGCTGAGCTTGAGAAGACTGATCTAATTGATCAAGCTCCCTACGGCCGAGACTCCAAGGCTGACCTTCATGACTGAACTCTAGAATGTCAAAGCTCCCCACAATTGAGCTCCTTGGTCGAGTTCTAGAAGGTTGATTTCCACAGTCGAGCTCCTAAGGCCAAGTTCTGTGGCTGAGCTTTAAAAGGCCAATCTCCAAGGACGAGCTCTTTAACCGAGCTCTATAAGGTTGATTTCCATAACCGAGCTCCAGAGTCTGAGCTCCAAAAGGCCGACCTACCTAACCAAAAGGTTTATCTCTATGGCCGAGCTTAATCGAGACCAAACTCTGTGGCGGAGCCCAACAAGACTAAGCTCTTCTGATTCTGAGCTCAAGAAGGATAACCGCATGGTTGAGCTCCATGAGGTCGATTTCCATGGCCGAGCTCTAGAAGGCCGACCTCCTTGACTAGAAGGTTGATATACGTGGCCAAGCTCGACCAAGACCGGTCTTTGTGACAGAGTTGAAGAAGATTGAGCTCCTCCTGAGACCAATCTCCAAAAGGCCAAGCTTTGTAACGAGCTCGAAAAGACTGAAGCATTTCACATTGTCGCACGTGAAACGAGTAGGCACGAAATGAAACGTTTCGAATTTTCAAGCTTCACGCTAACCGACATAACAATTCAAAGGTTGACCGAATGTACGATCTCAAACTTGGATGACCGACTATAATAAATACCCTCAAGGACTTGGGGGCCTATGTACTACTAGGCCGACCGACCGACCATTGTAGACAATAGTGCAAGGTACTAAGTCGACCATTTCAGACAATAGTACAAGGTACCAGGTCGACTGACTGATCATTCTAGATAACAGTACAAGGTACTAGCCGACCAACCAATCATTTTATATAAAAGCACAAGGTACCTGCCGACTGACTGACCATTCCAGACAACAGTACAAGGTACTAGCCGACTGAACATAATGTATACGACTAACCTATCCAAATTACATTTACATCCTGAAGGATCATTGACCGACCGCTATGTATCTTCACAGGTCGACTAATATCTTTCCATTCCGATCGGTAGTGGAAATCCTCCTTCTGACGTGTCACTAACAAAGAGCACACGACGATAATAAACTAGAACACGCAAAAGAGCACAGTTGGAGGCCCTTAGTAAGTTGGGAGTCTGGCCCAATCATCTAAAACTCATTTAGGAATCCTACAAATAGGAAGATGATCTCTAGACATGAGCGTCTGAGTATTTGTAGAGACCCCTCCCGGAACCAAGGATTAAATCCAGTTAAAGACGAAGATGACCAAATCTAGATTGAAGAACTAGACATCGACTAAAGATTAATCCAAATTGAAGAACTAAGTAACAGCTATAAATTCATTGATTAAGCAAGATTACCCGACCGTGCAATAACAAATTACAATTTAAAACTTATAGCCTAATGAAAACTTAACTTTAAGTTGATTTTCTTATCGAATTACTCCAACTAAGAGAAAACAAAATTGCTGGACTTTTAGTGTGGATGATTGGTCTAACAAGAAATGAAACTTAAATGGTGTGGTTTTGAAAGAACCAAATAAAGGCATTCTAAACAAGTTTTGAAGTTTTAATTTCAAGCATTCAACAATCAAATCAAATACAAGACTATTTTATCATAATAGGATTATACCTTATGAGAGAAATAAGACTTAAAAACTTATTTTCATTCACGATAAGTTTGTTATATAAAAAGAATAAAATTATATTTCAAAACTCAATTGTCTACACGATCATTTAGTACATATTTTCAAGACAAAATCCTGCAATTCTATTCCCAAACTCAAAAATTCAACTTCACATATAATTTTCTTCAAACCCTCCAATAACTCACATACTTGACTTCCATATTTTTTTTTTATAATCAATATGTTTTTCCCTTACTTATCAGAATTTAAAACCTCTATTTCTTTTAATCTCCTCATCACCGTATAAAAGCCTCTTATCACACACTAATTTCACTTAACAAAATTAACTTATCAATATAGTTTTTCTTTTATTGAATAATCGTTATCTTCAAGCATTAAACTTTTATTAATAAAAAATCAAATTATTTACAAACATATTTAGCTTAATATCCTTTTTATTTTATTTTATTATTATTTGTTTTGTTTAATTTGATGTTTGCATGAATATAATGTTTAACCAAATATTTCAATTCTAAAATAAAATTATGTAAATGCTTTTAAAGTTTAACAGAATTTCTCAATTTTTGAAAAAATATAACAACGTGGTCTTTTCTTTAGTTGATATTCACTTAGTTTTATAAATAATTACTGTGGGTTTATAAATTCTATTATATCTAATCAAATAGAAAATTGTTACATTTTTTAAAATTACGAAGTTTGAGTTTTCATATTAATAATAAAATGAAATGAATAAATAATATATCCAAAACATCAATTCATCAAAAATATTTTTATTATCCGTACGTCTCACTGGTTAACATCACAATAGTTTCAGCAAGAGTATAAACTGGCCACGTGTGGCTTCTTCTTGGGCCCCATGTGATGAGAAGCCAAAGCATTCAGTTACTTAGGTCGAGCTAAAGCCGTCTTTCTCATTTCCCTCTTCACTTTTTCACTCACTCTTCACAGAGTGCGTGCTACGGTGTCTCACTTCTCACCAACGATCGAGTTTTAAGCCTCAAAGTTCATCGTTCAAACCAAACGCATTCATAGTCGCTTCCTCCGATGGATCCCTCATCTTCCTCCTCGCTCCCTCCGTCGCTTCACCTCGCCATGGCGGCGTTGCTCGGAGCCTCCTTCATGGCCATCTCCGCCTTCTACATGCACCGCCGCACCGTCGACCACGTCATCCACCGCATCGTCGAAATCCGCCGCAAGCCGCTTGCCGCCTCCGACGATGACAGCGACGATGACGATGATGATCGGAGCGGGCTTGGAGACGACGAGGGAGGGATGGAGACGGACGCCGATCCGAGCAACTATTTTTCGAGGTCCGTGGACGACACCTCAAACGTGCTTCGGAGCTATAGGTTTTCGTCTTCGATGCCCAACGTGGTTTCCGCAGCGGATTGGTTCCACGGGGACGCTAAGAATCGTGCCTCGTCGCTCGAAAATCTTCAATTTGCACCGCTAGGGCTTCCGTCTAATCGAACGGGTTCCACCAATGGTGTGAATTTGAATTCTTGTTTCATCTCTGTACAGTTTTTGTTCAGTTCTGTTATGTTTCTATTCTAAGTTAAAATGGTAGTTTTTTTTTTTTTTTTTTTGTTTAAAATTTGATTAGCATGTTTTTTTAGACTGTCATCCAAACATAAAATGTCATGTAAAACATGACTGTTGATTTTTGTAATAATTGCTTTAAAATTCGTTCCCAGTATAATATACTGATGGTGTATGAAAATCAAGTTTTTTTTTTTGGTCTGTTTAAATGATGTTTCTTTGTTTTGGTTTGTGTAGGTGAGAGTGCTCAGATTTCGCGTTCGTATAAGAGGATAGCTTCTGTTGGGAGAATTATGACTCCGAGATCACCAGCTCGAAACGCATTTGGAAGTGCTGAGGATTCTGACGAGGAAACACAGCTTGCTGATGACAATATCATTCCTTTCTCAAATACTTACGTGAGAATACTGATTTCTTATCTGTTGAAAGGATGAAAGCGTTTTAAACTCTGTCGACTGAAAGTATGGCCTGTAGTTGATTATTATTCGGGGGAGTTGAGAAAGATGCTTCCTGCTTTCAATAATTTTAGTTACCGTATTATCGGGATTCAAATGAATGATATTATTTAACTTGAGGTCTTGAGTTATTGCTTTTCTTTTGTCAACGTAGTACTTTGATGGTTCAGGGTTTTCATGTGATACAAACATTTTTTTATTGATAATATGGAAACTATATAGTGTCAGTGTGGTCTGGTACATGATCATAAATCTTCTGGCTTCCTAATCCTTGCTTATTTTTGGAGTGTGATTATTCATTTTACAATTATTTCTATACTTATATTTTAGTGATTCATGATGTTGCAGGGAGTAAATTCAAAAATGGGCACTTTGCCTGCCGTTCCATTCGGAGTTGATGATGCAAACTGTGCAAAAAATCAGTTGTATGGAGAGGTTTCAAAGGAAGCGAAAGCTGGTGCAAATATGAGTGGTGTTGCTTCAACTTCTGTACATGTAGCTGGGGATGACCGTGTATTTGCCAATAATGTCTTGCCTGCAAGAAACCCTGTGCATGGTACCTTCACGTCATTATATCTTTTTACCGTTCTACTTAATCTTTCTACATTGGTTCATGTGAAATAATTTAAGTATTATCCCTCATTGACATGTTACATATTTTTATCCTCTTTTTACTATCTATAAGTTGACTCTGAATGCTCTCAGTTTTATTTTCCTTTTTTAAGTATATCAAACAATATGGTTATTTTAATTTTTTTTGTTAAATAGTGTGACTTGTATGATTTGAAGCAAGATTGCAAAAGCTAGTATTTAATGCATAATCTTTGTCTTACTCTACAAAATATACTCAGAGACAAATATAGAAGAGGATGAAGTATGCAAAATGATTCAAGAATGCTTAGATCTGCGTAAGAAATATGTTTACAAGGAAAATATTCCACTGAAGACAGAACCTGTGGATACTAACTTTGACCCATATAATTTTGAACCAGTTGAAGCAACAACAGTAAGTTTGCTGCTTCTCTTCTATTACTTTTTGATTAGTTGCACATGTACTTTTGCTGCTACATGTGTAATCTTCTTGAGTTATTTATAGTCAATTTTGTTCTGGAGTGTTCTGTTGATATTGTTATCTTGCTCTGAAGTGTTCGATTGATATTTTTGTACTGACTTTTTATGTTGAAAACAGCACCATTTTAGGATGGAAGATGGAGTCGTGCATGTTTTTGCAAGTAAAACTGGTAAGCATGGAGTGTTAGCAACATGAAAATGGAATGGTTTCACTGCTATCTTAATTTTGTCAAGGATTTAGTTTGTTAAAGATAAGGAAAAAGTTCAAAGAACTGATATTTCTGTGAAACTGTCAGATACCGAAGAGCTCTTCCCTGTTGCAAGCTCAACAAGATTTTTTACTGATATGCATTATATTCTAAAAGTTATGTCAATTGGGAATGTGCGCTCTACATGCTACCACAGGTTACGATTTCTTGAGGAAGTATGTTTTCACAAACTTCTGTCTACATGGTCTCTTTGTGCTTTCCTGTGGCATTTGTTTATAACATTAATCTGATCATTATACAGAAATTCCGCCTTCATCTGTTACTAAATGCAGATCGGGAGTTTCTAGCTCAGAAGGGAGCGTCACACCGTGATTTTTACAATATCAGAAAAGTTGATACTCATATTCATCATTCTGCTTGCATGAATCAGAAGCATCTTGTGCGCTTCATCAAGTCAAAATTAAGAAAAGAACCTGATGAGGTGAAAATATACTTTTGGTTCTACTTCAATTTTTTTGAGGCTGTATGTTGTTGGTTGTTTCTCCCTTCCTCTCTGTCTTTTTTGTTTTCCAGATTATTAGTTCTTCCTAATTTCCTTGTTAGTATTTATGTTAACAGGTTGTTATCTTTAGAGATGGAAAGTATATGACACTTAAGGAGGTTTTTGAGAGTTTGGATTTGACTGGGTATGCATTATTTTTTTTTCTGTTTTTTTAATTTTTTTCATCTTACTATTTGGATAACAAGTTCTGGAAATATTTATTATTTGCTTGTATGTTGGCACCTTTTCTAATTAATGGAAATTACGATGCAGATATGATCTGAATGTTGATTTGTTGGACGTCCATGCAGATAAGACCACATTTCATAGATTTGACAAATTCAACCTTAAGTATAATCCTTGTGGACAGAGCAGACTAAGAGAGATATTTTTAAAGCAGGATAATCTTATCCAGGGTTGGTTGCTGTATATGAATGTACCTTATTATTAGCTTGTAATTTGTTAATTCCAATTGAATATTAGAAGTGATAGTTTTTGCTTCTTGAATTCATAATGGCTTAAGACTAAACTTCACAGGAAGGTTTCTGGCTGAAGTAACAAAGGAAGTTTTGATAGATCTTGAAGCAAGCAAATATCAGGTATTTATCCCCAATATAATATATTTGATTTTGATATCTCCTATCCTAATTCATTTTTTATGTATAAATAAAAATAAAATTTACAGATGGCTGAGTATAGGATCTCTGTGTACGGAAGAAAACAGAGTGAGTGGGATCAGCTGGCTAGTTGGTTTGTTAACAATCGTCTTTACAGTAAGAATGCTGTCTGGCTAATCCAGGTACTATTCAGCTTGTAGTTTCTGACCCAGTTTCAATCAGATTGATTTACACTAGCTTTGTTTGTGTTTTTGGTATTAAGACACTAACCTACCTTTTCGTCGTTAATTCTTGAAGGATTACTACTTGAGTCGGTTTTCCTTTGAGTTTTAGTACCTTTTCATTTTTTAGCACAATGACAATGAAAATTGTAGTGTTTAGACAGAATTTTGACAAATGCCCTTGGAACATTGGTCAAAATCACTTCCTACTTAATATTAGGCTTCTAATTTGGATCCAGTTTCAATCAGATGGTCTACACTAGTTTCGTGAGTTTATCGTAAAAAAGTTTTCCACTATGGCAGTAACCTCCCTTTTCTTATTTAATTATTGAAGGATTACTACTTGAGTGGGTCTTCCTTATCTTTGAGTTTTAGAACCATTTCATATGTATCCTAATGACAATAGCAATGGTACAGTGTATAGACAAGTCTTGACTTCCTTATAAGATTAACTTGTTATGTCAATATCTCCTCAAGAAGTGCACAGTAATCCTTTTACGCAATTGCTGAAATATATGATGTTTAATTGCATCAGCAGCTACCATATCATTGTTGCAAACAATATTTTCTGATTTTGCCTTCTCTCTTCTTTGCCGAATAAATTTTTCTACTGCTTTGGATGAGTCTTCCACCTCAACATCTATGTTACTTTTATTTATTGAGAGTATCGATGGTTGCACTAGGAAAATGCTGCTTGTTGTCAACAGCAATATCACCAGATTGTCTACATCTCTTCCTGCTTCATTGATTGAGAAGTGTTTGAAGTGCTCATCGGGATTAACATTACGGTTATAACAACTAACCTAGTCTCCAAAACTACCTCATCCTCAAAAAAAAAAAAAAAAAAAAAAAAAAAAAAAAAAAAGAAAAAGGGGGGGGTGGTTTAAAAATTATTTTTTTTTTTTATTGTTTTAATAGTTATTTGTGTTTTTTTGGTTTGTTTTT
>Ga0099825_1003772_pt1 | contig 20092 bp, 11 predicted proteins | sample SiratroredBW_FD_76838 | JGI IMG/M metagenome (GOLD analysis project Ga0099825, IMG submission 76838) | Root nodule microbial communities of legume samples collected from California, USA - Siratro red BW | ecosystem: Host-associated > Plants > Roots > Nodule | place: USA: California | collected... | reverse complement strand
CCCCTCAAGCCAAAATCATACACAAATAATAATAGATACACAAATTAATTATTTTTATTTATCATTTTTAAATTTAAAGCAATATGTTTTTTCTTATAATTATACTCTCAATTTAATTAATATGAAGAAAATAATAATAATAATAACAAAGAGAAAAATATGACAATATATGGAATTAAGAAAACTGAAAGAAATATAATACATAATTTATCTAAAATTATTTAAAAAAATAAATAAATATGTTCATGATTTTAGATTGAAAAAATATTAGAAATGAATAGAAATAGATAAGATCGAGATGGAGAAAAATAAATTAAGGTTCTTAACTCTAGTTCCTAAAAAAATAATTATACTTTTAGTTTAATTTAGGATAGTTTTAAGTTTATCCTCTCAATCATGGTAGTTAAAATCGAGAGTTTACTCGTAAAATCGTAAGATTTTACGATTTTACATACTCTGTGCGATTCAAATTTCACACAGAATTGTTATACAACAAGATCGTACGAACCGATGAACAGAATTGTAAAAACGTGTAATCGCGTTTATCAAACTGTTCACCTTCTTAAGTCTAATTTTATTCAAAATTAATTAAATTCTGACATTGTGATTGTGTTGTCACTTAACATCACCCAATTAAAATTAATACATTAATGTAATTAAAATTTTAAAAAAAGATAAAGAGTCTCACTCTTCGCCTTTACTCCTCATTCCAACCCCATTTCAAATCAAAATCAAATGAAAAGTCCCATCTCATTTCAAATGAAGAGTCTCTTATGTTATTTTGCACTATTGTTTTGCACGTTCATTTCGGATTTCATTTCAAGTTCAATTAAAATAAAACTAAATGTTCAATTAAAATAAAACTAAATTAATTTAATTAAGACAAATGAAGAGTCTCTGGAGTTTACTCCTCCTGCTTATTTCTTGGGTTTTATTTCAAATCTAATTAAAATAAAACTAAATTTAATTTCTTCTCATTTCAAATGAAGAGTATCTTATGTTGTTTTGCACATTCACTTCTCTTGATTGGATTTTATTTCAAATTTAATTAAAATAAAACTAAATTAATTTAATTAAGACAAATGAAGAGTCTCTGCAGTTTAGTCCTTATAGGTTTTATTTCAAATCCAATTAAAATAAAACTAAATTAATTTAATTAAGGCAAATGAAGAGTCTCTGTTCACTCTTTCTTCTTGATTGGGTTTCATTTCAATTTTAATTAAAATAAAACTAAATTAATTTAATTAAGACATTTTAACCATCTCTTAATTCTAAAACCTTAGTCACACTCACACATCCAAAGTCATTAGAGCATACACTAACAAGATTTTATTGGACTTCTCTTATTAGCCAGAAAAAAAATCACACTCCATAACTCACACACTTGGGAAATATAGATTGAAATGATACTCTTAATTCAAATGGAGATGATGAACACTTGGTTGAAGGTCAAGTCTAAGGTGGTATGGAAGATGATGATGTTCTTGCCATCCCAACTTTAGAGGAGGAGAATGTTCTTATTGACGTGTTTTATGAAAGAGATAAAACTAATGAAGATTCCTTTAATTTTCATTTTAATGTGAGTGATTTATATTAGATGAACTTAAGTTTTATTAAGTATTGTCAAAGTAGTTGATTTTGTAAACTTAAGTTTGATGAAGTATTAACAAATGAATTGATTAGTTATGTGTGTATATTTGGTTTGTTTTTATAGGATTGGTGACTTTAATTTGGATCTGATTTGGGCACTAGATGTATTTACATAGATTTTACATTGTTATTACTCCTTTATAATATATCCAACACATCAATTAATCTTTTTAATTACTTAATTACTTTTCATGTAATACATTAAGTAAAATAGAAAAAATGTGACTATATAAAATTAAATAATTTTGTATCAAAGGTTGAATCATCCCTCAAATACTTTTTTTAATTTCTCTTATTTATTTATTTTTTTACAAACAATATTATTATATATATATATATATATATATATATATTTATATATAATTTTTTTAAAAAAAGTAAAATTTACAATTCGTGTTACGATTTCACGATTTACGATCTTATAAACTCTTCACGATCCTACTCAAAATCTCGATTTTAACTACTTTGCTCTCAATTCCTTTTCAAAATTAGTTTTAAAAATTTAAAATGTATATTTTTAGTGCGTAAAAAATAAATTAAGTGATTAGAAAACAATTTAAATCCTAAATATTAAGTTGTAAATTGTAAATTTAAAAAAAAAAATCATTTTAATCGATTATGTTTAGTGTTGAAAGACTACAAGGTGTTGAAAAAACTAGTTAATATAAAATGGTTACTATTTGATAAATTAGTTTTTAGTTGATATGTTAAGGTTACCGATAAATTCTTATTATAAGTCTTAAATAGGTAAACTAATTTGTTGTATTAAAAGTGTTTGGTAAACTACTTAATAAACGTAAAATAACAAAAAATAATATAATTAGGTAAATTTTATTATATAAATAACATTTGTGTTTTAAACAAAAATAATTTAATGTATAATTATAATTTTAGATTCTTTATTAGTTAAATTCTACTAAAATTTTTTAGAGCTTCTATTATAGCATATACTTTTTTTTGGAGTTGACATTCTTTCCTTTTATATGTTCAAGTAAGTAAATTCACTATAACAAAAAAATTATTTAGAAACTAATTTTTAGCTGCCAAATGAAATGGTTGCTAAAATAGTCACCAAATTAGATTTTGGTTGTTAAATAACTACAAAATAGAAGTAATGATTGAACTTAGTGACCAATTAAGTTAAGATAAATGATATCTAGCATCAACTACCAAAGTTTTAGTGACTTATGTCATTAAATTCTAAATTGGTATCTAGTGAAGTTAGAGACTAATTTAAAATCTAATGGTATAGGTCACTAAAACCTTGATAGCTAATGTTAGATACCAATTATCTTCACTTAATTGGTCACTAAATTCAATCATTACTTCTATTTTGTAGTTATTTAATAATCAAAATCTAATTTGATGACTATTTTGGTCACAATTAGCAACCATTTCATTTTGTAGCTAAAAAATGATCTTTAAATAGCTTTTTCTTATAATGATTGTAAAGATGATACCTTTGTGTCTATTATTTTGAACAAGTTTTTACAGTGGTTATGTCAACTATTTTCTCATATTTTATTTTAAGCCTGCACGACAGTTCACAATTCGTAACAGTAGAGTCATTATTAATAAGTTGCTTTGCACATTGTAAATGTCGTGCTAGGAAAGAACCATTAAAAGCATATGATCAATATATCACATGATAAGATGTGGATGAAGTTGATTAAAGAGTTCACCTGTGTATTGATACTGTTTTGAAAAAAAAGAAGAAGAGAAAACAAAGAAGGGAGCACATAATAAAGAGGAAGTACATGTCAAAGAGGAGCTTTGAAGAAAAGTCCATCAAGTCCAAGCTAGAAAATATAGAGAGAATACATTTTAAGGAAAAGAAGATCAAACTTAGGGGAGCAAAGTGAAATACAATCAGAGTCTAGTTTATATTGTTTTGGCTTATATGCTTATATGTAACAGACTGGATTAAAAAGTATGATGGTTCTTTTGAGCACAACTATAGGATTCATTATATATACTATAACCAAAATTTTAAAGTATGTACTAGAGCAATATCACTTGATAAAGGATTATATCTTCTTGATATAGTATGTCTAATGAAAATTCAATTTGGATTCAACAATTTAACATCCCATCAAACTAGCACTAGTATATGCTTTATTATATATAATGTTTGTAGATGGAATATATTTTCGAAAACTTGCTCTATTGAAAGTACGCTTAAAAAGAATTATATTTTAATCTTATTGTTTTAAGCACTATAAAGAATGAGAGATTGTTAAGGCAAAAGTTTAACAACCTCAAATTTTAATTGAGTGACTATGCTTCTTCTATAAGACAATAACCCCATAAAAATAATAGATTATATAAGATGCAAGTGTTTTATCTGACACAATATAATACTATGTTGTCCTTTTTTATGTTTGACAAAGTTTATATGATCAAATCACAAACATATAAGAATCAAAAGATGCATTCAAATAATATTATATTATTTGAATATATGAGTGTGTGTGTGTGTGTTTATTTGGATGCAAGAGATGTTCACTACCTTCATCTATTGAAGAAATTCATTAAAGGTGCAAGTTAAAATCAACATCAAATGATCTCTTGGGAAAAGAACTAAAGTTGCCTTCTTCACCAAGTTCCTAATTCAAACTATTTCAACTCTAACCCAACTATCTACCTTGAACAATGTGCACTTTTACCATGAATTAGTACAAAAGGTTATACTACCATGAAGAAGAGTAGAGGTGACAATATGCAAAAAGTGTTGCTAAAATGCAAAGAACTCCTCAAAGCTTCGTAAGAATGATCCTAAAGCTCATAGCAGGAGTGCTACTATATTTATGATCCTAAACCCTAAACCCTAAATACTTACAAAGAATTTAACTTTCCAAGAATGTTATGTATTATTTTAAAAACTGACCTTTTATTAAAGATCTGTCTGATTGCAAGAAGATTACAAAAGGAAGCAGTTTTACAAAAAGGAAATACAAAAGAGAGAGAGAGAGAGAGATTGAAGGTAATCGAAAGATGCCCCTTCTTCTCAATGGAGCTATCTATTTATACAAGAGCGGACTTCAAAGTCTCGCTTAACTGCGGAATTCAAACTATTACAATTATTGAGAGGGATCTACTTTTACTATTCCTGTCTTCTGCTTTTACTATTCATTCTTCACATTTCTCCACTTGTCAGGATTCCTTCTGAGTGGAGTTTTGTCATCTTTGATTTTATTTTTGAAGATTCCTTTTGGGTGGAGTCTTGTCATTTTTGCTTTTATGTTGGAATTATTCCTGCTTTTGCTTTTATGACATTATCCCAAAGCAGTCATCTTCATTTTGGTAGAATGGGTTGCTATTGCTTTCATCTTCTTCTTCTTCATTTGAACCTAAGGAGGATAGGTTTTCCATTAATGTAGCTCTTATCTCAACTTTCGACTTCCCTTTTAGCCAGAGTCCCAATTATTTTTCGTTGGGCCTGTTTTTGAGGAGTCATTGGCAAAACGAGAGAAATGGTCTTCCATTTTTTGAATTTTTCTTCAAGAAATTTAATATCAAATTGTTTCCACAAAACGATTTTTATTTTAAGGCATAGGTGTTTTGGAAATGGAGTTGACTTGTGCGGATGAATTTCATACATATGCTGACAAATTCATCCCACACCAATCTTACAACAAAAATTTAATAATTTTAAATGGACTGGCATGTCCAGGCATAATTCTTTATAATTGTTATAAAATTTTACCACTTGGGGAGGAAAGATTGATTTCGTGGGTCCAACCCAACAAAAATTCTTGAAACCAAGTCGGTATATCCAATGGTAAGACATTTGGATGTTCATAAGAAATGTACTAGGAATGCCTTGGATTCCCATCATACAACATTTTATACCAGACTTGCTGATAGTCAAAATAATTATATGTAGGTGGATCAAACATCCTAGAAAATTTCCTTTTGGTTTGTGAACTTTGATTCCATTCATTTTCAGAAAGAATTTTCTAGATTTTTAGCTTGGAGAAGCAGACAATGGCCTGTTCTTTCTTATCATATTCGGGGGTGATTTTTGCGGAATGGGTATTTATCAATATGAATCGATAGAACCTTTTAGTCTTTTTAGGATTTTCTGTTGGTATCTATGCCCAATGGGGGGAGATACATTTAGTTATTATTTGAGGAGGATCAATATCTTCCACATAGGATTCTAAGATTGTTAAGGTTTTGCAAGGATCTTTTAGGATAGATTCCACAGGGGAATCTTAGGAAGTATCAGGAAATGATCCTAATATGGTGAATTTATTTGCAGGCGAAGTGATTGAAGAGGGAAGAACTCTTTGATCAGTACTTTTTTAATGGGTTTTGAAGCCATAAACGAACTTGTCACAGCTTCTGTTACCTTTTTATTGCAAAGAGGGGCAAAGTCTGTAAAATAAGGTTTAGACCGAGTTCAAGAGGGGGGGTGAATTGAACTTTCAAAATCTTTTCGCAAATCTGATTTGTTCTTGAAATAGAGAATGAAAATTCTTAATTCAATCAATCAACTAATGTAATTATGGACTGTCCAGTAAACAATCAATTGTGCACAGCGGAAATTATTAAAGATAAACTCAAAAAACAGTTTCAGTATAGAAATGTGTTAATCCAGATTCAAGATGATTAAACACAATCCAGTAGATTAAAAATAATCCAGAAACACAGTTGATTCAAATATATGTAAATAGATTCAGTGATCAGTTTTTAATCCAGTCAATTTAAATGATAACAGCAGTTGAATAAAAGAAATCAAGAAGAGTAGCGAGAAAAGCAAAAACACAGAATTTTTATATTGGTTCACCCTTCCTCAAGAGCTACGTGCAGTCCTTTGCAAACTAGCAAAGTTTTCCACTAAAAAGATCACAAGATCAGTTTACAACCCTTGCTCCAACAAGTTACAAACTGCTCCCAACAGTAAACCCACACCTTACTGAACCCTTTAGCTAGTGTGTAACCAATGCAGAAACCCACTACACCACAACACTTGCAGTCTGCAAGCAACACTGCTCCTCGCAGCACTCACCCTCTACTAAACCCCTTAGCAAATGTGAGACCAGTGCAGAAACCCACTGCACCAACTCAATTACAAACCTAGTAATTGAAAACAGCAAACAGATTACAGAACAACAAGATCAGAAATGATCACACAGTACTTCTGCACAGAACAAACTACGAAGAATGAAGATCAGGTGTAGAAGACTTAGCTTTGGTCCAGAACCAAAGTCGCAAGAACCTCACTCAATGATGCTTAAAGATTCACGTTCTTGGAGGTTTCTTGATTTGAAAAGCTTTGCCAAAGAATGATCGCACAAAAGGGGTGTTGTATCTCACTTAGAAAATCTCGAGGAATGCTTTTCAAAAATCTTAGATTACTGAAAATGATAGTGCTCATTCCTTTAAATAGCCAAATCAGTTTTAAAACAGCTTAGCTGTCACAATTTAATTAATTGAACAAACCATTCAATCGATTGAATTGACCGTTAGTTGACCCAGTCAAAGATTCCAATAGTAACAGAAATAACTGCACATTCAATCGATTGTTTTAGAAATTCAATTGATTGAAAAACCTTTTCCAGCAAAAATCAGTTTGGGCTATTTTTCTTAAAACCAGTTTTAATAAAAATATTTGTGGATCTCTTAGCACCTCAGGAATGATGAACCATGCCACTAATGATTAAGGACTAAGCAAATCACCAACACACAAACCCAACAAAAGACCAAGACCGAATCACCCAACCATCTTCATGTTGGCTCAAAGTCTTCACTTGAACAATTCTGGTCCAGGTTGGTTCCAACAGATTCTTCATGAGGCAGTCTTCATCAGCTCACGTGCTAGGCATTGATCTAACATAGTCTAGATCCAATCCACCAGAAACTTCAGCAAGCTATTGTCTTTATTGACTTCATCAAATCACATGCTTAGCCTTGGTGCTAACAAAGTCGTCTAATGACAAACTCCGGGACTTTGATTTCTCAAACATTTCCCTACAAAAATTCTCTTGTTGAAAAATTAGGAATTGAATTATTTATTCTTTTTATAAATTCTATTTTAAAATAAAAACAGGATAAAATACTTTGCCATCTAGCAAAAATCTGTTGAGATAATGTTTTTAAGATCTTTTTCTAGAATTTCTTTTGCGGATTTACAATCAATTCTTAGAAGAAAAGGTTTATTTATTAAATCATTTTGAAATTTTGATATACATAAAACAATGGCCAAAATTTCTTTTTTAAGTGGACTATTTTTTTTCTGCGTTTCATTCCACGCTCTAGAATGATATTTTAATATCTGCTCCGGAGATTCTTTTAAATTCTGTTTTAGGACTCCTCCAAAACCAAACTCAGATGCATTTGTTTCAACAATTAAAGTTGCCTCACATGGTAGATTATTTACTAATACTTTTATTTTCCTGACAGCTTTGGTGTGGTTCTTTTCCCATGGTTTTTCATTCTTTCTTAACCTATTAAACAAGGGTTTGGCTATTATTCTTATTTTGGGAATAAATTTCGAAACATAATTTAGGCATCCTAAAAACCTTTGCAACTGGGTCTTATTTTTAATTTCATCTAGAAATTTTTTAGCAAATTTGATATTGCGGGATATTGGAGTTATTTTTCCCTGCCATTTCTCATGGCCTAGGAACCTAACTTTAGTAACGACTATGGTCATTTTCCTAGCAGAGACTACTAACCCATTTTTCTTTATTAAATCTTTAAAAATTTTTAATTGTTTTAAGTGTTGCTCAATAGAATCTGAATATATTAATACATCATCAAGATAGACAATCGTAAATTTCGAATATGGTATTAATATATTATTCATAATGTTTTGGAATTCGGATGGGGAATTTTTGAGTTCCATTGACATTACATTCCATTTATAGTGTCCAAAAGGAGCTACGAATGTCGTTTTATATTTATCTTCTTTTTTTACTCTAATCTGATAGTAACCGAATTGCATATCAAATTTAGAAAATATTACAATTTTATAAAGATTCTTAATTAATTTTTGTTTGTTTGAAAGAGGGTACCTTATCCATCTTTAAACATTATTTAAAGGTTTATAATTGATTACCACACGTGGTTCTCTCTTTCCCTTTCATTAGCGTTATTTACATAGAAAGCCGCACAAATCCAAGGTGAATTAGTAGGTCGAATTAGTTTTTTATCTAAAAATCCTTTTATTTCAATTTTACATAATTCTAATGTTTCCTTGTTCATAAATTATGTGATTAATTTCTTTACTAAATTCTCCTGGTTATTCTACCTTTTCTTTTCCTTTTGATAACACTTTAAATAACTTATACATGACTAAAATTAAGTTTGTATCTTGAACCAGGACCACCAGGTTTACCAACGGAAATAATAAAATAAATATTGTTTTGGTTTGAAAAAAATAACCATTTAATTAAAATTTTATTACTTTTTGAAATTTGAATTCTTTTTTTTATATTTTAATGAAAAATAAAAAAATTGATTTAAGTATTATCTTTTTCATTTATTTTAAAGAGAAGTAAAGTTTTAAGAAAAAATCTAAAAAGCTAAAGAAGTAAAAAATGTGTTATCAAAATAATTTTTTTAAATAATGATAAAAAAATGTTTATTTAATGTATTTAGTTTATATATAAAAAAAAAAGTTTGATCCTAGCCCATTTAGATTTTTTAAAAAAAAAAAAAAATCAAAGAAGAAAAGTATAAAGCAAAAACATATATATTTTTTTTCTCTCTCACTTTTAAGGGGGTCACGTCATCTAACATAGTGAACATTTACCCAACATGCCCCCTTTTCTCTTCCTTCATATACAATAATGAGGCCACATTATTAAGGGAGAAAAACATTCAAACATCTTTCTTCTCTTGCTTCATATGTAATAATAGGGACCCACCACGGAGGAAAAGGCTACTCTTATCACGTTAGAGGAGGACTCACTGGACATTAGGGGGCATTCAGCAAGCTCCCTTACATGGTATTGGGCATCTTCCCTTATAATTCACAAAAAAGGAAAGCCCGGGGCATCATGCAACAACAATTATATTTTTGGTCTCTTTCTCTTGCTTTTTCTAGATTTTTTGGTTCGTATCAAGAGAATGCATGTGAGATATGGCGCATGCATTAAAGACAATCTTGATAATGGTGATCGGGAAGGAGAAAAGAATGAAAAATTGGAATCTTGAAGTGAAAGGATCTTGGCAAAGAAAGAGCCTTGTTTTTGAGAATGCCAACAATCGACATGCAAGACGTGATGTTTCATCACCTTTCGCCTATGATTTGGAAAATGCTTCATTCGATCTCAAACACTTTTCACTCTCTCAGTCAATTCGATCTCATCATCGCCTTCTCACATAGTAAGTAAACCCGCAAACCACTTTAGATTATGCCATTACCATTCTTTTAGTTATAGACTTAGAATCTTGGCTGTCTTGATTTATAATTATAATCATTCATATTTGTATGTACGTTGATGTTATTGGGATATACATAAAGCGTTGAACATAGCAAAAGTCTTGGTTTTTAATAGTTTAGAGGGTTTTCATTTTTTGGGTTATGGTTGTTTAATCATACCAAATGATTAGTGGTAGTTTTATTGAAATTTCTACCATGAAACCTTGCTGTAGAATCTTATGTTACTACAAAAGTCCATCGATGTTTGGGTTTTCTCTAACAAAGTTTAGTAATTCAACAATCATGGGCATGTTGTCCAGATCTGATCATCACAAGTTAACCCATCGCTATAGATATGGTATCTGTGATACTCAGATTGTAGGGTATATAAATGTGATCAAACCAAATCGGAGAGACTTTAGTGTTTTCGATTCAAATTGGGGGTATTGCTAGGGATTTTAGCACTAGCCAACACATAGAACAAAGAAAGAGTCAAGCTCAAGAAGCTTTTCGAAGAAGCCTATGAGACATGCCACACTGCTCCCATGGAAGGTGTCTCTTTCACCCTCGAAAACTTCACTGTCGCTCTCGATAAGTATGACTTTGATTCTGAAGTTGGATAGGGTTTAGGGTTTAGGGTTTTCTTTCTTTTTTCTGTGTGTTGGCTAGTGTTAAAATCCCTAACAATACCCCCAATTCGAACCGGAAACACTAAAGTCTCTCCAATTCGGTTTGATCACTTTTATATACCCTACAATCTGAGTATCACAGATACCATATTTATAGCGATGGGTTAACTTGTGATGATCATATCTGGACAACATGCCCATGATTGTTGAATCACTAAACTTTCTTAGAGAAAACCCAAACATTGATGGACTTTTGTAGTCACATAAGATTCTACAGCAAGGCTTCATGGTAGAAATTTCAATAAAATTACCACTAATCATTTTGTATGATTAAACAACCACAACCCAAAAAATGAAAACCCTCTAAACTATTAAAAACCAAGACTTTTGCTATGTTCAACTCTTTATGTATATCCCAATAACATCAACGTACATACAAATATGAATGATTATAATTATAAATCAAGAAAGCCAAGATTCTAAGTATATAACTAGAAGAATGGTAATGGCACAATCTAAAGTGGTTTGCGGGTTTACTTACTATTTGAGAAGGCGACGATGAGATCGAATGGTTTGACTGAGAGAGCGAAAAGTGTTTGAGATTGAATGAAGCATTTTCCAAATCATAGGCGAAAGGTGATGAAACATCACGTCTTGCATGTCGATTGTTGGCATTCAAAAAACAAGGCTCTTTCTTTGCCAAGATCCTTTGACACTTCACGATTCCCATTTTTCATTCTTTTCTCCCTCCCAATCACCATTATTAAGATTGGTTTAATGCATGTGCCACATCTCACATGCATTCTCTTGATACGAACCAAAAAATCAAGAAAAAGCAAGAGAAAGAGACCGAAAATATAATTATTGTTGCGTGATGCCTTGGGCTCTCCTTTTTTGTGAATCATAAGGGAATATGCCCAATGCCATGTAGGGAGCTTGCTGAATGCCCCCTAATGTCCAGTGAGTCCTCCTCCAATGTGATAAGAGTAGCCTTTTCCTCCGTGGTGGGTCCCCATTATTACATATGAAGCAAGAGAAACAAGGTATGTGTGTGTGAATGTTTTTCTCCCTTAATAACGTGGCCCCATTATTGTATATGAAGGAAGAGAAAATGGGGCAGGTTGGGTAAATGTTCACTAGGTTAGATGACGTGACGCCTCTAAAAGTGAAAGAAAAAAATTTGTTTTTGCTTTATACTTTTCTTCTTTGATTTTTTTTTTTTGTAAAAATCTAAATGGGCCAGACCCAAACATTTTTTTATATCAACTAAATACTTTAAATAAACATTTTTTATCAATATTTAAAAAAATTATTTTGATAACACATTTTTTTACTTCTTTAGCTTTTTAGATTTTTTCTTTAAACTTTATTTCTTTTTAAAAGAAATAAAAAAGATAATGCTTAAATAATTTTTTTTATTTTTCATTAAAATATAAAAAAGAATTCAAATTTAAAAAAAAATAAAATTTTAATTAAATAATTATTTTTTATTATTTTTTTCATACCAAAACAATATTTTTTTTTATTATTTCACGCGGACGAAATTGGGTGTTGACAACTGCCCCTCTTTACTTAAATTTTACTGGATAATTTGAAAATTAGAATTTTCAGATTATCAAAATAAAAGATAAGTAAAGACAAAAATATCTAATTTTGTCTCAGATGAAAAAGAAAACTATTTCCAAAATTGAGAATTCAAAAGAAAGAAAAGTGATGTCTTAACCCTGACATTCCAAGGACAAGAGGGTTATGCATCAAATATTACCGTAAAAATGTGAGATTGAGACCTTGACTATGTCGAAAGGACTACGAATCATTATTGATAAGGTCGACTTTCAGTCACTTATCTTCATCTCTGAAAGGTTGGGATCTTGACAAAGTCAAGATGATCACACCAACATGTATTTTGAGGTTGAGACGTTGACAATGTCGAAATTTATGCATCTTCATTTGAAATCAAATCTCTGGACAGTGTCGCTTGATAGTGTACAACCGTGTTGTAGAAGAAATATGTAAACAAACACCATGTGAATGCTGAAAGCAAATCTCCGGACCATGTCACTTGAGATCACCGGGTCTTCACTAGAGATGCGACTTTGAGTCCTTTCTCCAAACATGCTGAAAACTCAATGCTGAAAAATAGAACGTCTAAAAGTAAACTGCGGAGATTCAACTTTGAGTTCTTTCTCACGCACGAGCTGAAAAGTAAATTGCAAAGAAGTAAAGTGTGGAGATTCAACTTTGAGTTCTTTCTCACACACAAGCGGAAAAGTAAATGTGTGGATACGACTTTGAGTCCTTTCGCACACAAGTTGACTTAAAATTAAAGATACGACTTTGAGTCCCTTCTTCAAATAGAGATGTGACTTTGAGTCCTTTCTCTATAAAATGACTTTGAGTCACAAGCTTCTGTGAAGATTCAACTTTGAGTTCTTTCTTCACTGGAGATTCAACTTTGAGTCCTTTCTCCAAATATAAGGTTGACTTTGAGTCACCCTTCAACAATAGAGATACAACTTTGAATTCTTTGTCTAACTGTAATGATATTGAGTCATATGTTACTATGAAGATACGACTTTGAGTCTTTTCATCATTAGAGATACAACTTTGAGTTCTTTCTCCAATAGGGATTCAACTTTGAGTCATTTCCCTAACATAATTTTGAGTCATTCTTCTTCAAAAAGGTCGACTTTGAGTCGCCTATCTTCTATTTTCCAACATGGAGACAGACTTTGAGTCGTCCATCCAAAAGGTTAACCTTGATTCTTCATTTGTCTGAAAGATATGCATGTATGAATGCATGGAAATTTTGAGTTTCTTTTTTTTGAATGAATGTATGTTTGAATGAATGGAAACTTTGAGTTTCTCTTTTTGAATGAATGTATGCTTGAATGAATGGAAACTTTGAGTTTATAAGGAATGGAAAGCTGCATGAAACTTTGAGTTTCTTTTGATGAATGGTGCATGAAATTTTGAATTTCTGATGATGAATAGTGCATGAAACTTTAAGTTTCTGATGATGAATGGTACATGTGTAAATGTATAAAATCTAATTTTCTTAATGAAAATGCATGTTTGAATTGAGGAAGATTTGATCTTCGTTTATTTGAAGAATACATGTTTGAATGCGTGACATTTTTTTATTTTGCACGATGATGTGAAAATGCATATACGAATGCATGAAATTTTATTTTTGTAATTTTTTTCATGATGATATGAAACTGTATATATGAATGCATGAAATTCTTTTTTGGTAATTTTTTTTTCATGATAATGTGACAATACATATATGAATGCATGAATTTTTTTTTGTAAATTTTTCATGATGATATCAAAATGCATATATGAATGTATGAGACTATGAGAATGCATGTTTAAACCTTTTTTTTTTTAACAAAATGATGTTATGTGTAGAAAATAGATTTAGGTTGAGTTCAAGAGGTGGGGGGTGAATTGAACTATTAAAAACTTTTCAAAAACTTTTCGCAAATACTGGAAAGTATGAAAGATTGAATGAATATTCTTTATCAATTCACTGATCAATGGAATTCAGAATTACACAACAACAATCAGTATGTCGAAGAACTAATTCAATCAATTATACAGATTTATCAGAAACTGAAATATCATTTCTTCTTTCTTTTTTCTTTGATCTCTTCACTTTGTGATAACCTTTTTTTTTTTTTTTTTGAATCATCATCCTTTGGAATTGATTACACACTTTTGCTTTTGAACTTCTTCTTTTCTTTTTTCTTTGAGAACTTTTCTTCTTGGGAGCATTTTGCATGCTCTTTCTTTGATGTATTTCCTCTATTTGATTCTTAAGAAGCCTTGATGTGTACCTTGAACTGATTTTCAATATAGTGATGATTCTCATGTGGGGTAATTTGAAAGGAATATTAATTTTTAAACTCAAAAAGGGTACAAGGGATTTATAATGATCTTTTTTTTTAGGATAAAGAAACATGGCCATATATCATCTTAACTCCTGATTGCTAGATTTTCATAGAGATTAATCCTGCAACAAAGTTCAATGACCTCCAACACGTCATTTTTTTTCTCTTTTCTTTCTTTTTAAATGTCTTATCTTTTGCTTAGATCACCCTTTGTGGGTTTTCGATCTAATGGACTTTTATTTTTTTTTCTTTTTTTTCTCTTCTTTTTAATGCCCCTGGAGAACTGAGATTGGAAATTAAGAAATTAACCAAATGAGAGACTTTGATTACCCCAGTGTGAGGTTCTTGTTTTACTCTTTCATGCAATGAGGGTAAGAACTTGAGACAAATCCTTTCGTTTTGGGATAAATGAAAGAAGGAAGTATTATTCTTTGAGAAAATCATCAACAAACATTCTTCAATCAATGTGGACTTTATTTGACTTGTAACGTGGCCAGGGGTTAAAGGGGTCATGAAAGAAAATGATATAAAGGCTCAAAAAAGTGTTTGTGGGTTTTTATTTTTAAAACAAGAATCACCAACCAAGTGTTATGAAAACCAGTCAAGACCTTGCTTTTCAAGCTTTTCATCATCATTTCTTCTTTCTTTTTTCTTTGATCTCTTCACTTTGTGATAACCTTTTTTTTTTGTTTGTGAATCATCATTCTTTGGAATTGATTACACACTTGCTTTTGAACTTCTTTTTTTCTTTTTTTCTTTGAGAACTTATATTCTTAGGAGCTTTTTACATGCTCTTTCTTTGATGTATTTCCTCTATTTGATTCTTAAGAAGCCTTGGTGTGTACCTTGAACTGATTTTCAATATAATGATGATTCTCATGTGGGATAATTTGAAAGGAATATTAATTTTTAGGCTCAAAAAGGGTACAAGGGATTTATAATGGTCTTTTTTTTTCGGATAAAGAAACATGATCATATATCATCTTGAGTCCTGATTGCTAGATTTTCAAAGAGATTAATCCTGCAACAAAGTTCAATGACCTCCAACACATGTTATTTTATTTCTCTATTCTTTTTTTTTAATGTCCTGTCTTTTGCTTAGACCGCCCTTTGCGGGTTTTCGATCTAATGGACTTTTATTTTTTTTTCTTTTTTTTAATGCCCCTCGAGAATTGAGATTGGAAATTAAGAAATTAACCAAATGAGAGACTTTGATTACCCAAGTGTGAGGTTCTTGTTTTTACTCTTTCATGAAATGATGGTAAGAACTTGAGACAAATCCTTTCATTTTGGGATAAATGAAAGAAGGAAGAAAGGCTACAAAATTTTCAAGCCACATGCACGCAAAAATATTTCAATCGACAAAATCAATTTAATTCCATTTTTAAAACACCAAGCTTTAGGAAATTAACAACATCCTTTTTTTAATAATTTTTATGAATTCAATAGTTCATGAACAAATTATTCATTAAGCGATGTTTTGATTTATTTTTCAGTTATTCTTAACTTTTTATTTTAAGTAAAACATTTTTAATAATTATGCGACACCTTTTCAGACCTGTCAGAATAGTAATAAGCACAAATTTATGAACAACTGCATGACATTTATTGATATCAGAAACTTTACATAATCAGGTCTTGCTTGATAATTGTATTGCATGAAATTGTCAACAAAATACAACACTAATGCAAATTCATAGTTTAAGCAAGTATGTATCAGGCATCCTCTGAGTCCTCTCAATGGTAGAAACTTCTTTTCCTTCTCTACTCAGCATTAGTTGAAATCTATCCCGAAAGGAAATTGTTTCCAACATTAGGCATCTCTTCCATGAAACTCAAACAACCTGCGTCTAGTAGCGATTATACTTTTCGTTTGAATGCTAAACACCTTTATGTAGAATGCCCAAACACCCCATTGTGATAATCACATTTAGCACTAGGATCATAGGTTTTAAACTTTAGTGTTTGTAACGGATTCAGATGGCAGATCGCAACTAAACCCTCATTGAGAAGTTGTGGTAGGAGCTTTGTGTAAGTCATTACAATAGGAGTGAATTGAACAACTTTCTTCTTCCGATTGGAACCTTTAATGGGTGTTGAATGAAGGCTTTGGTCTTGTTTAGACTTCATCTTTATCCTCAAATTTTGTTGATATGAATTTTCTGGAACAGGTGATGCATGACTATCATAATGAGGGATATTATATGTCACTTGAACTTCACCCTCTTTTCCTTCAAGATCAGGTATTTTGGGATTTGTGACCGCGAACGGGCCATGTGCAATTTTCTGAATTTTCAATCCAAACTCAACCATTTCCTTGATGATCACTATGTCAGAAAAATTGGAAGAGAAACTACCTAACACGTGCTTATAGAAAGGATATTGTAACGTGTCAATGAACATCGGAATCATCTCCTTATCTTGCAAAGGTGGTTCTACTTGGGCTGCCAATTCTCTCCACCTCTAAGCATATTCTTTAAAGGTTTCAACCTCTTTCTTTGCCATCTTCTGCAACTGCAACCTATCCGGAGCCATGTCACCATTGTATTCATACTACTTTATAAAGGCTTTCACTAGATCTTTCCATGAGCCAATGCGGGATGGTTCAAGGTGCATGTACCAATTCAATGTTATACCACCTAAGCTATCTTGGAAGAAATGTATTAATAATTTTTCATCGTGCATATGAGCTGCCATTTTTCTGTAATACATTGTCAAATGGTTCTTAGGACAAGTGGTGCCTTGGTATTTTTCAAATTTAAGCGCCTTGAATTTGGGAGGAATTTTTACATCTAGCACTAAACACAAATCTACAACACCTCCAAAACACAATTGCTCTCCACCTTCTATGGCCATAATTCTCTCCTCCAATCTTTCCATTTTAATTCTAGTCTCATCACCATCCTCAGGTAATCCATTCATATTATGAGTTATGCTCTTCCCCTGAGATTCTATATTTACTAGTACTTGCAAAACTTTTGGCTAAGCATTCATTTGAAAACTAGTGTAAGCGTTTGGTTCAACCAGATTCACACCCTGAGCATGAGTATTTATATAGAATGGCTCCTGCTTGCCTATAATTTCAACAGGGGGAAAAGTTGCTTCACCACCTCTAGCTGTAGGAGTTTCTCTAATGCTTTTTAAGGTTTCCAAAGCTTTAAGAATTTGATTCACTTGATCTTTGAGTAGCTCAATATCGGCCTTCATTGCTCCTTGTGTTGCTCTCAACTCTTCCATTTTTTCCAATTCAAACGAGCTCTATGAAGATGTCGCAAAAATTCATTATTTTTATTTTCCTTTTTCTTTTAATTAAAAATTAAAGGAATTAAATGAGATGCATGATATGAAATGCAAATGGAAAACTAAATAAAAAATTATAAAGTTGCGTGCGCATAATATGTTATCAATGGCAATTAACCAAGGTCTGAATTAGGAAAATAACCTGAGACATATATCAGAATATATATATTTATTTTCAAAAACTTTTTTTCTCTTGATTTATTTTTTTTTTTAAAATTTCTCAATTCAATCTCATTAATTTAGGAACACACGACTTTATAATTCCTATGCTAAAATGGAATAGAATGAAGGCATGCAAAACCAAATTAATGCATGTATGTTCTAATATATGGATAAAAATTATGCCAAATGATATGGGCATTATCCTAAATGTATGAATGCAAATGTGAATGCATGTTAATATGTATAACTGATGTATGAGATGTATGCTATAAGTATAAATGCAATATGCATGACAAAATGTATGACACATGTTAAATCTAAATGCTTAATGCATGTTTAAGATATACAATGCAAGTCAAAAATGAAAGAAATAAGTCAAAATGTATGAATGCATGTTTAAATATATGATGTATGACTCATGCTTAAGAATATGATGCAAGCTAGTATGTATGACACATGCTTATAAGTATGGTGCGAGTGTGATACCATGAATGCATGAATAAAGATAAAATATGAATGTATGCTTATATACATAATGCCTAATAACATGATATGCAATGTAAAGGACATGACTTAAACTAAATGAAGAACCATGTAATGTTTGTAGAAAAGAGGTACTTATTTCAATGATATGTATATACAAATATGATATATTAATTAATATGCAAGATGATGAGAGGAAGAGGAACTTGAAAATCTCCCTTAGTGCCCCAAAAAGAATTCGGCATTACGACGCCAAGGGTTCTAAGTTCTTTAAGTGCACACTCACAAGGGTTAACTCCCTAATTCCTAAAGATATAAAGATCACCAGAGCTATGACCCTCATTTATCACCTCATTCAAAGTTGTCAGTAAACAACTAGCTTATGAACAGGCAATAAAGAGAACAAAAACTAATTGGGATTCTCATGAAAATCGGAGTAGGAAGTACATCCCGTCCAGTATCATTGAATCCCTTTATTTCTAAACTTTTCCAGACCCGGGATTTTAGGGTCTCACTCATAATCAATGCATGAAAAGTGTGTGTGTCAAGGGAGAAAAATCAATATGCACCCAACCCCCCACCTGCAAAACAGCTAGAAAAGTCCCAGGCGGGTATATGACAGATATAACAGATATAACATGTCATCTACCATAGGGTTCAATATTCCAACTATAATTATAAAAGCAATAAAGCAAATCATAAAAACATAATAAGGCATATAACAACAATAAAAGTAACAAAAGCACTCAATATATAGAAAAAGTGAAATACAAACATTCATAAAACCACATTTATCTTTTGCTCATTCAATTAAATGGCCTGACTCTCAAGCTCTCCCGAGTGGAGTCACCATTTGTCATGAGCGATAGGATTCACTGGCTTACTCTAGGACTTACGACCGAGAATACCCTTACCAGCTGACCAACACTCCTCATTAAACTAATATTAGACATGCATTGACTATTTAAGTAGCCATCTTAAGTATTTGGAGCAAGAAGAATTGCAACAAAATATAATGCAAAATATTAACAAACACATAAAACAACAGCCAAACGTCTCCTAGATATCAACTGGTAAGAAGATGAAGAAGAAGAAGAAGAGGTGACAATATGCAAAAAGTGCTGCTAAAATGCAAAGAACTCGTCAAAGCTTCATAAGAATGATCCTAGAGCTCATAGCATGAATGCTACTATATTTATGGATCAGAAGAGGTAATTATAAGAATACTAAAAGTTTTCATTTAACCAGCTAGGTAAAAGTTCTTATCTATTATACACATTGAAAGACACAACCCTTCTCTAGAGTACAAGAACATCTAAACTAGGAAAGAAAGCTTAAACATTGTACTTATCGTTAGATGCAATCCTCCTTAGTGGTTAGACTCTGTGATAAGTGGATCATTCAAACCTCCAATATTTCTTATGTTAGCTAAGAGTGGCTAAAAGATAAAAAATACTCATTCAGCCAACAGTGGCTTGAGTAAAGAATACTCCTTAACAAGGTCAGCTAGGAGTGGCTATGATTTGAAAGAGTACACGATTAGCTAGAAGTGGCTATGTATCAAGAATACTTAGGGATCAGTTAGGAGTGACTTGAGT
>Ga0099825_1003771_pt1 | contig 20092 bp, 10 predicted proteins | sample SiratroredBW_FD_76838 | JGI IMG/M metagenome (GOLD analysis project Ga0099825, IMG submission 76838) | Root nodule microbial communities of legume samples collected from California, USA - Siratro red BW | ecosystem: Host-associated > Plants > Roots > Nodule | place: USA: California | collected... | reverse complement strand
TCTTAAATAAAAATTATTTAAAAAAAAATTTTTGTTAGTATTTTTTTTTTTTTTAAAAACAGAAAAACCAATAAAATAAAATAAAAAACTTTTTTTTTTTATTTTTTTTACAAAAAAAAAAAAAAAAAAAAACTCAAACCATTTCATGAACGGGAAAATATGAGACTAAGTTGATTAGTAGAGTCCTCTTTTTCCTGAAAAACTCTCTTTGAAGTTTGAATAATTAATTAGAATGTGTCTACAATATGTGATGTTAAAACCAGACAAATCAATGTTATTTTTGAATTGATTCTAGTTCAGCTATTTCTTACACAACAACTTATGTAACATCCACAAACTATGCTATTTGAAAGTCAATAGCACTAGCTCATGAGCTAACAATTCCATGTATTTAGTCAGATTTTTCCACAGCATGATGACAATAGCTTGTCATGAAGTTCAATTTTCTAGTCTAACAAAATAAGGAATCTAAAAGTTCAGAAGTTGGTACTGTTCTCATAAGGAATCTAAAAGCTTTAAAAATTGTCTCATGAGTGAATTCTTTAAGAAGTTATGGGAGAGATCCAAAACGGTGGTATGGGAAGTTCAGTTCTTATCTACTTTAATAATGTTTGGCAAACTTATTTGACTAATAGTTTCCAGCTGGGTAGATTCCGTTTAAAGTTATTTTCTGTATATTTTACTTTTTCATCATATCACATGTGCTAAAGGAGTTTGTGGCTTGTGCCTGATTCTTAATGTACGATCATAATGTCTTAAACTAATTACAAGATTTAGTATAAGGTGTGCATGCATGTAAAAGAACAAGGAGAGTGCAATATCCCACACGCAATGACCTAGTTATTCTTATTCTAATTAGCACTATAACATGCACGTGTTATGAACAAGGTTAAACGTGACCGTCTATAAAATCATTAACAAATAACAATATACATGTAGAGTTAGAAATCCCCCATCTTTCCAAGTTAGGTTAGTAGATGTGAAAGAAAAAATACAGCTATAGCCTCTTTTATTAAAGTGATGATTGAGATTTTTGTAGAATGTCGAGAAATGATTCAGCTGTCATTTAAGATTATCACCTATTTGAAGTTGTGCTGAGCATAGGATTATGATAAGTATTATTTTAACATTACTCCCAAACTGAGGTTAATGTTAAATATTTAATAAAATTTCAACAGGGACATTTCTCTTTCTTAATTATTTTGTAATAATTAAGAAAGCAGCTTGATATTTGCTGCACCACATCCTGTCCGTAAAATATTTTTCCTTCGATTACACACTTGTTTTTCTATCTCTACATATGTTTCAAGTAATTGTAAATCATAAAATAGACTTTAACCATTTGTTAAATACCAAGTGCCCCTATTTATGTTATGGGTTTAACTGTTTTAAGAAAACCAGTCTTTACTGTCAACCATACATAGTAGTATTTCCATATCCAAACAACCATTGTAATAGAAAAAAAAAAACGTAAGATAAAGATTTTGGTTCCTTTTCATACATTGGGCAGTTTCGGTTTGCGCTCTCTCGGAGAATATTTTTTTTTACTCAACTGTTCTTTAGTTGATACTCTATTCCCGATCACTCTCCACAAAAATCTTACTTTTTGTAGTATTTGACCTTCCAAATTTTCATATAAACTCTGCCGTGATGACTCATTACCAGTTGCCCTGAAGTAATATATGTTGAACATACTATATGCTCACCACTCTTGCCAGCTACTTCCACTTATCTCACACTAATGTTTTAAATTCTAAGAGTCTCTTCAATCAACTACACTATTATGAAAATAAAAAAATAAACAAAAAACAATAAAGGACATGAGAGTAAAAATATTTTCTTTCTTCTTATACATGTTGATGAAAAAAAACTATTCTATATATGAAATATATAGAATAACCAAGTCATAACAGAATAGTTAGTTACAAAATCGTTAATAATCTTCACATAATAATTATTTATTATTGGTTAATATATTCTAACAGAATCGTTAATTATTCTCACATAATAATTATTTATCATTTATTAATACCCCTCAAGATGGAGTGTAGAAATCAACTAAACTCATTTTGGACAACAGATGTAAGAACCACTTCGGTATGAGAGGTTTTGTATAGATGTCAGCAACCTGTGGCCACTTAGTGTTGATAGGGAGCAAACGAATAACACCATCACGAACCTTTTCTCTAACCACATGGCAGTCGATTTCAATGTGTTTGCTACACTCATGAAAGACAATATCGGCAGTTAAATGTAAGACAAAAACTTGTCACAAAAAAAAAATTGCAGTGGCTCGAGGAGCAATATGTAAATCATGACAACCATTGAATTTCACAGGTTATCGAGGCCAAAGCACGATATTCAGCTTTAGAGAATGATCGTGAAACTGTGTGTTGCTTCTTGAATCACCAATAGATTAATTAATCACCAAGAAAAATGCAAAAGTCGGTAACGGAGCGGCAAGTTTCAGGGCATGATGCCCAATCTGAGTCACAAAAATCTTTCAGTTGTAAATGAGAATCATTAGGAAAGAAGAGCTCCTGACCAGGATTAGCTTTAAGATAATGAAGAACCCTGAGTGCTGCTTGATAACGAGCCAGTGTAGAAGCTTATAAGAACTGTGAGAGATGATTGACAGCAAAACAAATGTTGGGTCTAATGTTGGTTAAGTAGATGAGTTGTCCAATGAGTCGTCAATACATGGAAATGTCTTCAAGGAGAGGACTCTCTTTGGAATGGAGCTTTATTTGAGGATCCATATAAGTGGTAAAAGGTTTGCATCCTAACAAGCCTACAACATCTAGAAGCTCTAAAGTGTATTTCCTTTCGTTAAGGAAAATGCCCTTGCTTGATCTAGCAACTTCTAATCTAAGGAAAATTTTCAATTGACCAAGATCCTTAATTTGAATAAGTAATCAGGTTGATACTTGACTGAAGCAATCTCTTGACCATCATTCCCTATCAAAATCATATCATCAACATAGACAAGGATGGTTGTGAATGCACCACTAGTAAATTTTTTAGTGAATAAAGAAAAATCGTATTGTGATTGGGTATAACCTGAAACTATAAAGACTGTATACAACTTTTCATACCACTGTCTACTAGTTTGTCTAAGACCATAAAGAGATCTTCGTAGCTTACAAACCTTTCAATAGTTTATAAGTGGGTGCAAACCTCACACCTTACAAGTCAGTTTTGTAAGATTGAGTTAGGCTTAAAGTCCATTTCTAATATGGTATCAGAGCCTATCCTAGCAAGGTTGTTGGGCCTATCGGGTCACCCGCTATTAGGTCGTTATCAGACCATCCTTGCATATAAGTTTCAGGCTCGAGCTGAGGATATCAGCATGAGGAGGTGTGTTGGAGATCCCACATCAACTAGAGATGAGGCACAAGGGTGCAACCGAGAATACACCTCCTGCTCTCGGTATAAAGGGTCAAGATGAAGAAGGGAGTGACACTGTTGATTCTACACCTCAACTTGTTACAGCTAGAGGTATCAATTTAGATTCAGAATTGCCTGAATCAGCTTCTGATTCTGAATATACTAATCCTCCAGTTGAAAGGAGGGCAACAAGGACTCAGAGACAACCCGTGTGGATGATGGATTATGAAATCAAAGAGCTTGCTAGCAAAGTTGACAGCTGATTCTGAGGATCCTCAAACCGTTGAGGAAGCCAATAAGAGAAATGGAAGGAGGCCATGGATACTAAGATGAAAGCAATTGAAAGAAACAACACATGGGATCTAGTTGACCCACCTGAAAGCGTGATACCCATAGGTGTGAAATGGGTTTTCAAAACAAAGCTCAATGAAAGAGGACGGGTAGAAAAATATAAAGCCCGATTAGTGGCAAAAGCGTACACTCAGAAATATGGAATCAACTATATGGAAGTCTTTGCTCCTGTTGATAGACTTGATACAGTGAGCGTGTTGTTAGTTGTGGCTACTCATAATGTCTGGGAAGTGTTTCAGCTTGATGTAAAGAGTGCTTTCATGCATGGTGAAATTCAAGAAAAAATTTATGTTCACCAACCTGCTGGTTTTATCAAGAGAGGCAGAGAAGGACAAGTATAAAAAATGAGAAAGGCTCTATACGGGCTCAAGCAAACCCCACGAGCCTGGTATAGTAAAATTTAAGCATATTTTGCCAAAGAAAGGTTTACACGTTGCTCCAATGAACACACCTTGTTCACAAAACAAGTTAGAGGCAATATTTCAATAGTAAGTTGTTAGATATTCAAGTGTGAGTCGAAGTCCCACATTGGGTATGAATGAGAAAGTTAAGCAACATATAAGAAAGAAGACCCGCAAACCTAATGCCTTAAGGTTTTGGGTTGAAGGTGGTGTCATTCCCTTATATGTTGGCTCTTGTCTCATTCTTGTGAGATCTCCCAGGTTTTCCCCCCTCGGATTCTCCCAACATAAGCTTATATGTGGATGATCTAATCTTTACTGAAAATAACAGAGCTATATACGAAGAGTTTAAACACTCAATGCAATTGGAGTTTGACATGACAGATCTGTGCAAAATGAGACATTTCCTGCGAATTTTCATCTGTCAAAGGAGATATGCGCGTGAGATCCTAGCACATTTTAATATGTTGAACAGTAACCCAGTACAAAATCCCATGGTACCAAGAACCATTTTATCTAAGGATGATGCAGAAATTCCAGTAGGTGCTACAATGTTTAAACAAGCTATTGACAGCCTCATGTACTTGACAGTCGCACGATTAGATTTGATGTTTGGAGTCAGTTTAATTAGCATATACATGGCCAATCCCAAGGAGTCTCACTGGGCAGCAACAAAATGGCTTTTCAGGCATGGCACTATTGAACATGGTCTCTTCTATCAAAAGGGAAGGAAGATGAGCTTCACAACCTATAGTGACAACAACTATGTAGGGGATCTAGATAGTAGGAGAAGCACTACTAGATCAGTGTTCATGATTGGAACTGCAGCTATATCCTGGGCTTCGAAAAAACAGCCTGTGGTAAGCTTATCTACCACTGAGGTTGAATATATTGTTGCAGCATATTGTGCATGTCAATGTATTTGGCTCAAACGAATTATATAACATTTTAGAGTAGAAGCAAAAGAAGCTACTGAGATTTTTTGTGACAATAGTTCTACCATACAATTGTCCAAGAATCCAGTTTTTCATTACAGGGGTAAGCATATTGTAGTAAGGTTCCACTTTCTTAGAGATTTGGTTAATGATCAAACTATCACACTGAAGTATTGCAATACAAATGAGCAAGTGACTGACATTATAACAAAAGCTTTAAAGATTAAGGGAGGGATTGTTAGTTATTTTAACGTGTCAATAAACAGTTCTATTTTATAGAACTAACTGGGTCTAGTTAGTTGCTTAATTTATGCCTAGATTATTGTCATGCAGTTTTATGTTTTTATTTTTATTATTATTCTGTTTTAAGAATCAAAGTCTGTAAAGGCCTATAAAGTCATTCGTGAATGATTAAATAAAGTGTGCAATCTTTTCACATATTCAATATGTTCTTTGTGTATATTCATTAAGAACTTAACATTTCTTTCTTCACCACATGCTTTTATTATATCCTTCAACAATGAAGATACTTTTCTAAGGTTTTAATTCTCATTATCATCAATCCACCCTTCATACTTGACTAAAGGACCTTATACCATGTTGAATTTTCTTTCTGCAACAAATTGTACTTCCATTTACCTAATAATGCTAAATATTTAACTCATAATCTCCTACCTTTCTAAGGCTAACATACATTCTCCCATTTCTCTCAAGGTATTTTTCTCCCTTCATAACATCATCCCACAAATATTGGCTCTTATAGAGAATATGGATACAAGGCTTCTAAAAGGAAAATAATTTCATTTATATGATTTTGTCTTTATGACAAAATCAAATTTTCATCAATTGTATTTATTTTGTTTTTATAACATAATCAAATTGTAATATTTTTCATTTGTTTTTTTTTCTTTAGCTATACTTACGATGGGTATATTACTTATATATATTCAACCCTTTGCTTTTGCTCTCAATAGAAAAATGAAGAGAATATTTTCATTCTCGTATCTTTTGTTCATTTTTGTTCATCTCTTCATTTTATAATATGATATTTATTTCATAATATGGTATTAGAGTCAATCCTAGCAAAGTTGTTGGGCCTATCAAGCTGCCCGTTATTGGACCACCTTTACATATATAGTCTCATGCACGAGTTGAAGAGTATCAGCATGAGGGGTGTGTGTTGGAGATCCCACATCAACTAAAGAAAAGGTCTTTCAAATTGATTGATAATTTATCATGTGTGATTACATTTAACTATAGTGGTTGTCACACCTTTGAAAATGATTGGTTCAACTAAGATGCAAGATAGACTTTATATAATCAGGGTCCTTATCAAAACCTTCAAATCAAACCTATTAAATTTTTACATATCATCAATATTATCAATTTTACTATTAGTGATCTCAAAATCCTTTGACATTTTCTATTAGGACATGCTTCAAACAAGTCTACTGATGTTATCAAAAATAAATAAAATAAATTTTTTATTTGTGATGTTTGTCATTTTGCAAAGCAAAAAGGGACTTCCATTTCCTCTTAGTGCGTCTAGATCTAAAAAATATTTTGATTTGATTCATGTTGATGTGTGGGGACCATACTCAATATCATCAATTCTTAGTCATAAATATTTTTTTACCATAGTTGATGATTATTCAAGATACACATGGGTTTTTCCTTTAAAACAAAAGTCTGAAGTTGTTAAAATTTTGAAAAATTTAGTTGTTTTTATTCAAACACAATTTGAGAAGGCAATAAAACTAATAAGAAGTGATAATGAAACTGAATTTTTCATAACTAATTTTTTTATCAACAAAGAAATAATACATCAAACTTCATATGTCAATACTCCACAACAAAATAGTATAGTTAAAAAGAAACATGGTCATTTAATAAATGTAGCAAGAGTTCTCATGATACAACCTCAGTTATCCAAAATTTATTGGTCATATCTTCTAATACATGATGCACATAGTATAAATATGCTTCCCGCACTTGTTTGAAATTATTTTTCTCTTTATGAAATGCTTTACAAAAGCCCATCAGATTTTGATCAATTAAAGGTGTTTGGATCTTTATGCTATGCTAGCACTTTGTCGACAAATAGAAGTAAATTTGATCCAAGGATATTAAAATATGTTTTTATTGGTTTTAAAAGGGGGACAAAAGGATATATTTGTTGAATATTCAATCAAGAGAAATTTTTGTCTCTAGGGATATTGTGTTTTATAAACATATTTTTCCATATCAAAGGGTTGAGGATACTAGTAATGAAACTGACAGTCCAAACATTCATGATCAAAGTCCTTTTACAGATGATCAACCTGTTTTTGAGTCAGCCATTACAAGTTATTTTTGCATCTTGTGATAATGTTGAAAATAACAGTAATAATAACCATGAATCAGAAGATCAACCTATTTTGAGTCAACCATCACAAGTTATTTTTGCATCCTGTGATAATGTTCAGAACATCATAAGTTTGTTCCCATAGAGACAGAAACCTCAATGAAAATCATGAAACAACACAGCCAATTCGAATGAGTACCATAACAAAAAGACCGCCTAAGTATCTAAAGGATAATAATTGTATCTCAATGTTTCAAATACATCTTCCAGAGTTAAATATCCTTTTAGTTCTGTTTTGTCTTATAATAAATTATCACCTTCTTATAAATCTTTTGTTTTGTCTCTTTCTTCATATGTTAAACCAAACACTCATTATGAAGTTGTAAGTTGTGAAACATAACTGTTGGAGAAAGGTCATACAATATGAGATATCTGCTTCGAGTCAAATCAAACATGGGAGACTGCTCTTCTTCTAATAATAAATCTGTCATAGGTTCCAAATGAGTATTCAAAATAAAGTATAAGGTTGATGGGACTATTGGAAGGTATAAAGCAAGATTAGTGGCGAAGGGATACACACAAACAGAGAGCATTAACTACATTGAAACTTTCTTCTCCAGCAGCAAAGATGACCATTATAAGGTTGCTTCTTTCTCTAGCTTCTATATATAACTGAAAACTGAAATAGTTAGACATAAATAATGCTTTCTTACATGGAGAGTTGAAAGAAGATGTATGCATAATTGCTCTTCTTGGATTGACTTCTATTTAACCAAGACAAGTTTGTAAATTAAAAAAAAAAAGACTTTATATGGTCTTAAGCAAGCCAGTAGGGAGTGGTTTGCTAAATTGTCATTTTTTTTTTATTTTTATGGGATATACTTAATCTATGAATTATCATTCCTTATTTATTAATTCTTCTGAATGATCTTTTACAACATTATTGGTGTATGTGGATGATATAATTTTTGGCAGGAAACGATAAAGAAGAGATTGATCGAGTCAAAGAAGTTATTAATAAGACATTCCAAGATCAAGGACCTTAGTGATTTAAGATGTTTTTTTTGGTCTTGAAGTAACAAGAAGTAAGAAAGGGATAATGGTGAATCAAAAAAAATATACACTGGAATTGTTAAGAGAGTATGTCTTTTAGTTTACAAACATGTACCCAATCTTCTAGATAATCTTGTTAAATTAGTTTTTATTTACCACATCATTTATAAATTTTTTATTTAAATTTATTTAAATCTTACTATCTTTCTTTTAATTTAAATAAGTAAATTTTTCGCTCACCATCATCTTAAATTTACTCAAATATACTTCTTTACATTTATTTTTTAATCTAAATAAACGCTATAAATAAACGCTAAAAGTTATATCAGTATATCTAAAGAAAGAGCGGTGAAAAATCAAAACCTGAAGAAGGTGTTGACTGGGGAAGAAGAAAATGGAAAAAAAAGTTAGAATTGCTTACTGCAAAAAAAAAAATCCAGATACAGAAAAAACATTTGTCTTCCATAAAATAATTGACGAATATAATATTATATATATAACAAAAGATCAATTAATAAGGTTTTCTATTTATTTAATGTAATAAACAAGTACATAAATTTTTGTGTTATTATTGTTATTTAAATAAAATATTTAGTTTGATGTGAAAAATAATTTTTAAATAATTATTTTACCCTTAACGACTTAATTTATTTTTTACAATAAACTGAAATAAAGAATTATTTTTAATTCTCAAATGTATGTATTCAAAAACATTTATTAGAATAAGTGAGATTTTAAATATATTTTAAAAGCTTGAAGATTACTCTATCTATTTATTTATTAACGGTTAGACTTTTTTTTTAAAAATATGTTTATATTTAACCGTTATTAAAATTTAAGAAATATTAATTACTCTTATTATTTATATATACACCATTCACTTAATTTTAATAAGTTTACATATATTGTAATGTAAGATAAAAATAATAAAATTAAAATTTAATAAATATTTTATTAAAGCTAATAATATTAATTGAATTTTTTCAAAGAACTTTAAAAACATTGAAAAAAGGGAAAGAGTAATAATTATTTCTAAAAAATAGCATGAACTAAGACCTTTCCATATGATAATCAAGAATTAATAAATGCAATAAATTTTTATCTAATAAAATAATTTTTTATTTATCTTTTTCCATTTTTACGTCAAAACAATAATAAAGTTTATGGTTATAAGGAACAGTGGAAGAGCGTTGGTATTGAATGATTAATTAAAACAACTCCTATGCTTATCTACACTCCAGTCCCTTCAAATTCTAAAACTTTGATGTTCAAGATATTATTACTAGAATTAAGATAATTAATAGATATTTTAATCGTAAAATTATAAGATTATAAATTGTGTCTCAAATCTCACTCAAAATTATAAGATTATACAACAGTGTTTTGTGGAAAAAATGTAAAAATATATGAATGGCTATTTTTATCAGATTATCCGTTGTGTTATCTATTCCTCTTCTTAGATAAATTAAAAATTAATATAATTAAAATTTTACTGTGTGTTACATGTGTTTTCATCTCTAACACCTCTCAATTAAACTTAATATAATTAAACTTCACCTTCATGCAATAACTGTTCATCGAATTAAGGATGTGCACCATTCATTCATCTTCTTGAATTTAAGTTACAATAAAATCCAAAGGTTTTTAAAATACAAATAGTTTTCAAACACTCAATTTTATCATAACAATACTATTGATATAGGACGTAAAATCTAGGATTCATCTTAATCTCACTATCTACAGTTCTGTGAATTTTTTTCACTGTCCTAATCATAATATTCATCACCATTGTTTAATTAATTGATCAGTTGCTAGCTAATTGACACCGTAGGATTACTTTTTTATTTTTTTTTAGAGTAGTTGAAACTATTATTTAGTAAAAAGAGAAATAACTTTAATAAAATAGTGTATTTATAAGATCTTTTATATAACCATATTTTATCTCTACACCATAACAAATATATACATGTGAACCAATTAAATATTAGATAAAGAATAAAGGTATAAATGAAAAAAAAGTACTTAGTATCATTTTTTAAATTTCAAAATAACATTTAAATAGAAACAAATATTTAAAAATAAAAATAAAACATTTTAAATAAGAAAAATAGAGTAATATTTTTAATCATGTACTCTGTAAACAAAGAGGAAACTTATATCTACAGTGAGGTAGGTGCTGTCCTTCGATCACATGTAGTTATGTAGGGTAGGCAAATTTTGTCCTTACAAAAAAAATTAGTAACATGATATTACATTCCTCTGTCCCAATACATTTTGTAGTTTAAGATCTGCCTATATTCACTTTATTTATTTTTAAGCGTCTAGTTTTTGGAGATTTTTATTTATTTATTTGTGATGTGAAAATATTAAGACCATATTAATTTTTTTTTATCAATTATACTATTCTATATGTGTTCAGATCTTTAAATAATTTTTATAAGCAAAATAGAAAATTTGTATAGTTATTTTGAGAAATAAATTTAACTTATATCAAAAAAATAGATAATATAAAAAATATAAACCATAAAATGCTATTGTTAATGTCAATAAGAAAATTTTAATTAAATTTAATTTAATCTTACAAATCATTCTGCCTTTATTTATATACAATAATTTAATCACAGTTTTACATAAATAATTTGTAAATTTAATAAAATCTTTTTTATTTGAATTTTTTATATTGAAATTTTGAAAAAAAAGAAAAGTATGGGATGCATTTGCAGTGGTGTGGGGACCGAATGGCTAGAAGCGTTTGGAAGCGGAATTTGAAAGACTGAAGAGAGAAAGGGTTGGGTGGGTTGTGGCCCAAAATTTGAATTCGAAAAGCCGAAAGACACACACATAACAATCTATCTATCCCTCTACTTTAGTTTTGTGGTATTGTTTGAAACCACACTATATATATATATATCCTTCTAAAGCCACACCTTTCAACATCGCTGCCGTAACAAGATAACAAAACAAAACCCTAGATAACCCTCTCCTTTTCCTTTCAATATGGCCAAAAAGAAAGTTTCTCCTTCTTCTCAGTCTCAAGAACCCAAACACTCCCAAATCGAAACGCAAACCGTGCCAATGGCTGCCGTAAATGATGATGATTCCTCTCTGCACAAGATTCAGAACCTCAAAAACCTCAATGACGTTCTTCTCAAGGAGACCGCTCAGCGCCGCCACCAGATTGACTCGCTCCAGTCCGAGCTCCACCGCTCCGCCCTCGCCTACCACGACAACCTCGCTGCCTTCCACATACAAAATGCCGTCGCTTCGGTTTTCGTCGACAGCCAGGTCAAGGAGATGAACCTCTGCTTCGACACACTCCTTGGAGAGAAGGACCGCGCGGTTGAAGGTCTCAATCGTGAACTCAAAGTCCTCGCTGCGCGTCTCCGGGACGAGACCGGTGCTCTCGCGAAAGAGAGAGACGGACTCGTCTACGAGACCAAGCGGTTGGAGGAGAGGTTGGACAGAGAGGGGAAGCTTCGAGAAGAAGCGGAGAAGATTAGGTTGGAAGGTGAAACGCTGTTGTTGCAGAAACAGAGAGACATTGCCGAGTTGAAAACGGAGCGGGATTCAGCGCTGGAGAGTTCTCGATTGTCACTTGCGGCTGTTGAAAGGTTGAAGCAGGATGTTGAAGCGGTGACGAGGGAGAAGGATGAGTTTGTGAAGCTGAGCAAGAATCAGGAGCAGAAAATCGGTGGTCTTGAAAAGGAGTTGACACGAGTCAACGAGTCTTGGAAGATTGAAGAGAAGAGCATGCGTGTTAAGCTTGTCAATGTGGAGGATAAACTTGGTCTTGCGACGCAGAGAGTGGAGGAGATGGCCAGGGAGATCAGTTCCTTACTCGAGGAGAAGAAGGATATTGAAAAGATTGTTGAGAAGTTAACGAAGGATAATGAGGGTGTTCGTAAGAGTTTGAATGCGGCTTGGAAGGAGTTGGAGGATAAGCAGCGTGAGGTTGATGAAGCTGTTAGAGCTAAAGGTGAAATAGAGGCGGTGAAGGTTGATCTGGAAAGTGAAATTGTTGGGTTGAGAGGAAAAGTCAATGAATTGAAAGAGTCTTGCGTTAAGTTTGAAGAGGGAAATAAGCAGTTGCTTTCAGAAGTTGAGAGTTATAGGAGTGCTGTGGAGGAAGGGAGGGTTGAGAAGGAAAACATGAGGAAAATGTTTGATGAGGAGAAGAAAAAAATGGAGAAGTTAACAAAGGATAATGATGATGTTAGTAAGAGATTGAATGTGGCTTTGAAGGACTTGGAGGGTAAGCAGCATGAGGTTGATGAAGCTGTTAGAGTTAAAGGTGAAATAGAGAAGGTGAAGGTTGATCTGGAAAGTGAAATTGTTGTGTTGAGAGAAAAAATCAATGAATTGAAAGAGTCTTGCATGAAGTTTGAGGAGGAAAATAAGCAGTTGCTTTCCGAAGTGAAGAGTGGTAGGAGTGCTGTGGAGGAAGGGAGGGTTGAGAAGGAAAACATGAAGAAAGTGTTTGATGAGGAGAAGAATAAAGTGAAGAAGTTAGAGTTGCTTATTGCAGAATTGCAGGAAATGGGTGTGAAAAGAGATGCTGATTTGGGACAAGTTAGAAGTGAAAGGGATAAGGTGGTTGAGAATGAAAAGAAGCTGGAGGGGCAATTGAGTGTTTTGAGAAAGGAAAATGATGCATTGCAGAGTAAGCTTTTGGAGGCAAGAAAGGAGGTGGAGAATTTGAGTGCGAAGATTGAAGTTTGGTGCAACAATTGGAACAAGGCCCTTTTACTGTTGAAGAATACGGCTGCAGTGGTGTCTCAACAGGAGGTTAGAGAAGAGGAAGTGGTGTGGAATGATATTAACGTTGAAAAAATGAAAGAAAGAGCTGTTGAAGAAGTGGAAAGAATAAAGAAGGCATTTGAAAGCAAAGAGGAGATGGTGGATGAAATGAAGCAGAAACTGGTTTCAATGAACAAGTCTGTGGAGGGGGCACACAAAAGTAAGAACATGTGGACTGTGATATCCTCTGCAACTACAATTTTTGCTGCTGTCTTAGCTGCTTATGTTGCTAGAGGACGCTGAATCTTGATCTTTTTTCTTCTTAGATGAATAGCTTGTTTTCAATATCGAACTTTTGTAATATGATAAAGACGTACGTCTTTTATAATATGAACTGGTTTAGCAGAATTTTAATTTCTGCAGTTGTTAAATAATGTCCTTTTTATTACTCCATTCTATAATTTTTACCTTAGTACCTTAGTGTTTTTTATTGGTACAAATAGTAACCGTTGTTTTTATTCATGGTTTAAATTTTAATACGGTAACCGGTACCAATATTATAATTTTAAAGAAAATTGATATAGAAAAAATGAGAGGAAAATAATTATAAATATAAAAATTAAACGAATATAAATGTATTTTTTATTATTAATTAAGTGTACTAAAGATTATGAATTTTACTTCTTATGATAATAAATTTTTAAGAGAGTAATTTATTTTTTTTCAATTTAAAATATTTCATAATGAAATGTATTGTTAAAGTATAATTTTTTTTGAAGAAATTAAAATTCAAAATTATGAAAGCATTTTATTACTTAATATTGTAAATTTTTCCAAAAATACAATTGCTTAAAATTTTTCCAAAAATACAATTGCTTAAAATTTTTCATGCCATCCTTTTTTTCTCACCTTTCTATCTTTCCTGTTAATTATATTTTCTCTCTTTATTCTTTCTCCTCCTGCGGATTTGTGTCTCTCTTTCCCATCTTTTTTTTCTGTCTTCCTTTCTTTCTTTTCTATCTTTTTCTATAGATATTGATATAAAAAGTATTAATATTTATATTTTTATATTATTAAATATTTTGTAATAATAATTAAATATTTAAAATTATTATTTCATAATTTTTTCATTAAAATTTTAATTCTAAATAATTTTGCATATAAAAAAAAACTAATTACTCTATTTGAATTTTGAAATAATTATTTATTTACTCTATATTAAGCTGTGCTTTCAAAACGGTATCTTATACTGGTACTTATAACAAATACCGAATTTTATTTCAATTTAAATAAAACGTAACAAATTTATCAGAAATAAACTTGCGAATATAATACATAGACTTTAAATATTAATAAAATACTACTTAGTTGAATTTAAACCTGTAAACAATATTATTTTATTATTATCATAAACGCATGCTGACATACGTACATATTCCTATTACGTTAAATTTGATATATTATAATATATTAATGCTATTTATTTCTTTATTTTTAGATTGTGGTGGAAAAGTTATGAATTTTCATTTAAAAGTTATAACAAATATAAAAAATTACAACTATAATGAATAAATAAAATAATTTGAAAACAATATTTTCAATAACAAAATTAAATAGTAAATTAACAGAGCAAATAATGTTGATAATTATTTATATATTAGTTTGTCCTGTTCTAAAATCACTTTCAATCATGTATCAATAATTTCTAAATAGAAGTATGCAAATTACAAATAAATATAATTTACAGAAGCTGGTGTCTAAAACAAAACTCAATTGTGTGTTTTCAATATTATTTCAAGTAAAAGATATGAAGTGTACAGAGTCAAAATTTGCCTGTAACTCTTTTAATTTTGTTGACTTAAAATATGAGAAAAACACCCATGAGAAGAGAAGAAAATGTTTGAACAGAAAAGAGACCAGAAATAAAAGATGGAGAAAGATATTTGAGCGTGAAATATAAGAGAGAGATATAAAATAGAGAAAGTAATGTGTTGTTACTTTGCTTTTTCTCTTAAACATAAAAAAACTACTATATAATTACATCTGATTAAAAAACTAATCATTAAATTTTAAAATACAGTGTTACAATTATTTATTTTACTAGTAGACTTCTACACTCATAAAATAATTAAGGATAAAAATTTCTTTAACAAAAAATTACACACAAAAAACGGCATCTCCCTATATATCGCTATATATTATAGGCAGCAGTGTAATTTGAATAATATATATTATAATACTATATAATGATTTTAAATTATTAAAAAATAATCAAATTATTTATATGTGAAGACTTATATAATAGTAAATTAAATATATCAAATAGCGTTAATATATAAAATAGATTATCTGTATCCAAAATTTATCTTATAAATTTCATAGATAAATATAATATATATATATATATATATATAGACAGATAAATTATTTTCAAACACCAAAGAATTAGAAAAATTATAATTATTGGGACTCTAGCAGTAATTGAATCTAGATTCAATTAACATCCCTGAGTGCACGAGTGCCTCTTGGGCGATGTTCTAATGCTGCCTGCTCTGTACATAATAAAGACACGAAAGGAAACCTGGGCCTGTGGGGTACTATAAAGAAAAGAGAACCTAAACTTGAGTGGTAACACGAGTTTCTGTGGGCCTTTAACTTTCCAAAAGAGACAACTATAATATCTTCTTCAATACTTCAAAATTACTCCTCATGGAAATTCAGTTTATTTTAAAGAATAATTCTTTAATTTCATTATTTCCTTCAGAAAAGTTTTAAATCAATAATTATTTTCAACATTAATCTCGGCCAAACATGCTAGGAGACCATTTATTCTGCCTGGTCAAAGGAAAATTAGTTACAGAAACCATATGAAACAGACATTAGTTCTATGATGGTTAATAAAGGAAAATTCAGAGACAAAAGCACATGGAAGCAGAATTTTTGACTCATAATGCATAAGAAAAAACTGAAAAATGTCTATATATACAGAAGCAAACATAATACAAGCCCTAACATTGCGTCGAAAAGACATCCATTTACATTTGCAAGGAGTGTCCATGGTCAAACAAGGACAACCCAAAGACATAGGAATGTAAAATTAGCTATATAGAGAAAAAGTGAACAGTCTTAAAACAAACACTCATATGAAGATAGCATAGATGCAAATAACCTAACAGCACCAACATATCATTCATATTTTCCTATCCGAGTTCCAAAATTAGTTATATATAACACTGCCAGACAACGACAAGCCCCACCGATTGGCATCAAGGTCACGCCCAGAAATAGAATAACACGCCTTCCTCTCCTTTTTGGCTGGAAGTCAGAGTGGGTAATCACAATTTTAGTGGTTCCCATAAACATGGCCAGAGCTCCCATTGTCCTTAAAAGCCTTTCACCTATCCGCAGCACCCAATTTCCTGATTATGTGCTTCGGAAAAACATCACAGCTATACGCTGATTACACCCATCTCACCATACATTTAGTAGCATACAAGTACCTAATCACGGGAGCAAAGTCCTACGGTAAAGAACCCAAAAGGTAAAAAAAAAAAAAAAGAAAAAAAAAGTTTAGTAGCATACCTATTTTCTACACAATCTTCTAGTGTATTATAGCAAAAGTTAAGCCTATCAACAGTCAGGGCTGACAAAATATTTTATCTCGTCCATAACAGGAGAGAAGTGCTCATTATTTGGCAGCAAGTAAAACCCAATGGTTGCTTGCTCCAGGAATAGCAGTTTCACTTCTTGGCCAGCCTTCTCAAGCCCTCTGGCATAACCCAGCTGCCAGTCCTGAACAAGGTCTAAACCAGCCACCACTACAAGGCTCTTGGGAAAGATAGTCCCTTCAAGGCTTTGGCCCTTTGGCCCAAACGGGTTACATGCATGATGGTCTCTATCTTCCCCTTCAGGAAGAAAAGCCCTCCAATACCAGTCTCGATCCTTCACTCTCACAAAATACCTCCCATCTAAACGCTTCTCAGACTCGGTTCTTTCCTGCCCACCAAACAATGGGTTGAGCAGTATATTCCCAAACACTTCAATTCCGGACTCCACAGCTTTCAGGGCAACATGGTGCACAATGTTCCCACCCGAGCTATCCCCAGCCATGTAGATATGAACTTTCTTATCCTTCCTACTCTGAAGCCAAGATCTAGAGCTAACCCACTTCAGAGCTGTCCACCCATCATCGTATGCACAGGGATACCTATTCTCAGGTGCACGCCTATAGTTCACAGACACCACAACGGCCTTACAGATACCCACCAGGCGACGACACAGCGTGTCATATATGGCACTATTGGCCGAAGAATGAGCAAAACTTCCACCATGGAAGAATATGATGACAGGAACAACCTCAGAGCTCACAGGTTTCTCAAGCTCAAGAATGTTCACCGGACGCTCTTCTCCCTCAGCAGGACGGTAGATTCGCGTCAGAAGATTGGTTTCACGGTCAACAATGACATCAAAAGAGAACACTCCATCCACAGGGTTCGCATTTGCTGGAACTTTCCGATCAAGAAACTCTGCTAAGTCCCTGTTGAAAGTACCATCCGGACGACGAAGAAGGTTGTATGCCAACTTGAAATTTGAGATCAGAACCCACATATTCAGCGGAACCACCATCTACACCAATTTCATATTCATTTTAAAATAACAAAAAAAAAAGAGGATAAAAAAAATCAGACTGAAGATAATTAGAAACTGAGAATAAATTCAATAAACCCCATAATTTTGGGAAAAGAAAAAACTGATGAATCTAACTTCCCAAATCAGCACATTGAATAACAAACCCTAAACAGTGAAACCGCGTTAGGTGGAACAAGGGACTGATCCAACCAAAACCGGAAACTATTTCACAAACAGAACAAAACTCAACCTACTCTTCCACGAAACCAAAACATGTCCAAACTCAAAACCCAAAACGAAGAATCACCGATACGAGAGTGATTATAATTTTATTAAAGCTGTACACCAAAAGGAATACAGAGAATAAAAGCCATAGTATATAGTATACAGAATACAAAAACAGAACAAAAGAAAAAAAAAAAAAGAGAGAGAATTAAATAGAGGAAAAAGAAGAAAGATTGGCATCATCAAACACGGTACGGTTGAAGAAGAATTGGAAGTTGTTGCATCAGAAAAAACATTGAATCCAAAAACATAAGTTAGAGAGAGCGCGTACCTTAGAATCGGTGGGGTTGAGTTCGTTACTCCCTGCCATTGAAACGATCCAGTTTCCGATTACAGATCCGCGAGGCGCTTGGGAAGTTGAGAATCAGAAAAGGTGTGGAGAACGCAAATCCATAAAGCAGGAGAATCGTGCTGTGTGAGATCTCAGAAAAAGGGTTGTTTGTTTGTGAAATTATGATAAGCGTGGGGATTGAGGGTGATGAGTAGAGTATCGTCGAGTTGGTGAGTGGCAGAGAAAGAGGAATAGGAATGGGAATAGGATGGTGAAGGATAAGAAACGGTGCGCACTGTAGAAAATGCTAAAGTGGCACAGGGATACAGGGGGTGAAGGGCCAATGGGAGGGAGGAAAGGCCCAAATAGAACTGTTGGGTGGGGCCCAGAGGCGAATCGCTTTCTCCAATTACTGGTTTTTCTTTTGGGTCGTGAAATTGAAATGTGTGATAAAAATGGAAAGAAGGGGAGAGACAAAAAAGAGGGTGAATCAGTTCCTGAAAGCTGACGTGGCACGTCAAGACAGACATCCTCGTTTGTTTGCTTTCGGAATTCCACTTCCACAATTTTGGCATCATAATATTTCTGTCAAGTGTCAACTACCAAATGCTGCACTGCTCTCTACCACTAATCAACATTCCACCACACTAATTTTTTACTTTACCAACATTTATTATTTAATCTTTTTAATTAATTTAATCCATTTTACTGCATAACACTCACTCTCACAATTTTTTAATTTCTCCAAGGATTGCTTCCACACTTCGCTATTCATAAAATTGCTTCAGATTATATAAACTTAATTTGAACTCAATCATTGGCTGGGTTATGACCAGGTCAAATCCAAGTTCAAAAGCTAACTTGACTCATGCTATCACCAGGTCTGGTCCAAGTTCAAAGGAAAATGACACATCATATTCAATCAAACTAAAACTCAACAACATTTAAACTAAACAAAGAACAGTTTTACGGATAATTTTGCAATAGTATCAGATGGAGAATGTAAAATTGAAACTATTGTCTACCTCAAATTAATGATATAGATACATGTCAGTAACTAAATTTTTAAAAATCCGTACCATAATAGTATATTCTTACTGCCAAAGATAAGAGAAAAATATCATACACATGACTAAACATGTGAGTTAAATTGCAAGATTAAAGAAATCTTATTAAGTAAATAAGATTTGTTAATCTTTTTATTTATTGAGAACTTTATTTCAATGTAAGACTTTAAATATGGAACAAGCAAAAGAGATTCTAATATAGAGTTATGAGAGTGAAACCCAACCTAACATAGAAGAAAAATAATACTTTCTTCAATGTTCTTTATCTTCTCTACTTCAGTCGATTGTCAATAATCAACTCATAATATATCAGTAAATGTGCTTCATCATCTTTTAATATGCATTATTATAGTAAAAAGAATCTCACTAGTAATGTAAAATTAGTGATTTCGATGCATTCATAAAACTCAATTCACCTTCATAACTATGTTGGTAAGAAATATAATATCACATAATCTTACAGGAACTGCACTGTCACACAACCATATATCAAACTCATTCATTTTTTTAGGCTTGTTATTTTGGATGTGAAGCCTTTGGGCATTACCTTTTTTTTTTTTTTTTTTTTTTTTTTTTTTTTTTTTTTTTTTTTTTTTTTTTTTTTTTTTTTTTTTTTTTTTTTATTTTTTTTT
>Ga0099825_1003766_pt1 | contig 20107 bp, 17 predicted proteins | sample SiratroredBW_FD_76838 | JGI IMG/M metagenome (GOLD analysis project Ga0099825, IMG submission 76838) | Root nodule microbial communities of legume samples collected from California, USA - Siratro red BW | ecosystem: Host-associated > Plants > Roots > Nodule | place: USA: California | collected... | reverse complement strand
TTTTTTTTTTTTTTTTTTTTTTTATTATTAAAATATTTTAAAAAAATATTAAATTATTTTAATTTTTTTTTAATTTTTTTTTTTTTTTTTAAATTTATTTTTTTTTTTTTTTTTTTTTTTTTTTTTTTTTTTTTTTTTTTTATCAAATCTAAATCATAAATTTATCATCTTAGGTGTAATTTCTCTAGTGAAGATTAGTAGTATTATGAGACTAGTGTCGATGCATAATTTTCCAGTTTTATATTAGATAATTCTCTTGTTCTGCTAACCTTTTCAAGTTAATTAGGAGTTGAAATGAAGTATAAAAATGCGGTTCTTGCATTTTGTGAAACATCACATTACATTCTTGTAAGTCATAAGCAAGCTTTTAAGTAATATTTGACACATACGTACAAAGCGGAAAAAAAAAAACTTTGTGATGTGATTTGCACAATACAAACTAGAAAGTGGGTTTCAATTCCCAACCCAAGCCACCTGTTCCCTTTGTAATTCACGTTCATTGTAGTAAAACATAGAAAATTGCAATTAATTGATTGGTTTGTTTTCTTAAATTTTTATTGCATTTATGTGTATTTTTCAGGGCTGTTGTAGTGATCCAAATGGCCAATGTCTACCTAATGGCAAAGGCACAATGGAATACTTCAATCTGAAAGATCTTTGGGACTGCTATTATGAATGGAGTGCATATGGTGTTGCTACTCCTATGATGTTTGAAGGTGGTGACACTCAGATGCAATATCATGTTCCATATTTGTCTGCCATCCAAATCTACAGTAGCAAAGCTGTTGCAGCAGCTTCTAGGTATGCAGAAACAACAGTTGTGCTTATAAGGTACTAAATATGTCAACAAAACTGTGTGAGCCATCTTATTCTTCTATAGGCTTGGGAGAGAGGATGGTGAAGGAGCTGAATCTGATTCCTCAAGTGAGGACAGTGGAAGTGATAAGCTATCTAGAACACTGAGTAACAATTCTAGCAAAGCATGGGATGTTGCTTCTTTAGATTCAAACTCTGACCAAGGAGGTTCATGGACAACAAGGGAGAGTGAGCTTTACTTACAGTACAATGAGACCTCTCCATATTGGCAGAGGGTTCCATTTACTGAAAAGGTAGCCTCTAACTTCAAGTGGTATGGTATTCATAACTTCTTATAAACAACAAATGGACGTGTTTTTATGTTCTATAACATGCTGCATGTCTGTTGATGTTTTTTGTTTCAGATACATGAGTTAGCTAGAAGCCATCCAGCATTGATGACATTGAAGAGTGCTGATATTTCTCCAACCAGTTGGATGGCTGTTGCTTGGTGAGCAGACTTAGTTGTTTTTGTTGTCCTCAAAATTTGTGTTCTTGAAGATGAACTCTACAACTTGGAAAAATTGGCCTTGCTCTTTAACTGTAATAAGAATTAATAGATAAAATGTGAATCAAAGCTTTAAATTTTCAATTTGCTTTATAAGAATATTTTTCTGGATTATGTTGTTGCGATTTTGATTTTATTCAAATATAACTTATGGTTGATAAACGTCACTGTTTGTCTGAGTTGTCACAAAGTGCTGTTTTATTTTTAATTTCCTTCAACTTATAGTTGGTTTGCATTCTGTTCTGGGGCAAGGTTGAATAATAAATATTATTTCCTAACGATATTGCTAAACATTTGCTTCTGTATTTTTCATAATCACGTGTCTAACAAGTTCACATTCAATTTGTTTTTCGACCTTTTTATGTTTATAGTTAACTCTCTAGTTTCTATTTGATTCCATGACAGAAAATCTCACATGGTCTCGTCATGAATAGGTACCCGCTTTATTCCGTACCCTGTCAGAAAAGTAAAAAGGACCTGTCAAGCTTCCTCACTTTCCATACATTGTCGTCTTTCCAAGGTATCTTTACGTTGTGATTTGTCTTCCTTCAGCCAATGGATAATGAAAATTAAAACATATCTTATAGTCTGAAGCTCTTGCTATTTCCTTTGGAGATGTCTAGCATCTGTCACGTGTTCAAGAACTAATTTTGCTTTAATTTCTACACTTTTCTTTAGTATTTCACAAAAGAATGTATTCTACACTTTTGTCCTTCATTCCCCATGATTATATTTTCCCATTTTGCTAAAGCAGTATTTAGTTTCAACTTAAAACTATATTTTGATTTGTTTTGCAGATTGTGCAAGAACATATGATGAAATGGACACAAGATTTTCAGGTGGGTGGCGAAGAATTGTAGGAGAAAAATGTAAGAAACAAGAGGGTGGTTGTATATCTCTCTTTCCATTTGGACTAGCCACTTACAAAATGCAGAAAAAGATTTGGTCAAACACCTCTAATAAAGTGGTGTCCGATCTATATAAGGCTGCAGACTCGCGGTTGAAGCTTCTGAACGTTGATCACCATGACTTCAACTTCTTCACATGCCAACGCACCAGTACCTAGTACATTGTTTCATGTGTGTTCAATGTAATCCAAATTGTTTCAAATGCATCCTAACTCACTACCCTTTACTTAGTATTAGTATGGTACTCTGACTTCGGAACATTAGAAATTCCCATAGGCGAGAACATTGATAAAGTGTACATTTTGTTTAGTGGGTCTTCTTGAGAAGTGATTTTTCTTCTTTATCCACTTTTTTTTGTTAGGTTACTTTCATATATAACTGTCAAGTTTTAGGCAAACTAATTGTTATCTCTTTTCTAGTACAGTCTTTTCTTTCCTTAAATACTTTGCAAGTCCTTCTACTTCATTGTGGGGGATCAATTGCCATGAATTCTGGAGACATAAGCTAAAATAATTGATATGAAATCAGCCTTTGCCAAAGTCAGTTGGGTCACCAGGACCACAAAAATAAATAAACTATATCCATCAAAACAAAGTATTATAAAAAAATGGACACCTTCTGTTTATGGTAAACTAATTTAGATTTTCAGATTTTTTTTAATATAATAAATAATATATAAATTTGACCATAATTCTTTACTTGACGAGGAACGTGTCTTCTTCTTGTAATCTAAGTTTTATTTTTGAAAAAGGTAAAGTAACTTAGATTTGAAAATAACCGGTGAATAAGGAAACGTGCTTCTGTCACATCAACGCGCTTGCTAGATACTCGACTACGTACAAGTTCCCATTTTTCCTTTGCTTCTCAGTGATCTGAAATGGCTACGGTTTTGGGTTTGGTTCTGGTGGGGTTTGGTCTCGGGGCGTTGGCCGTTGTTGCTGCGGAGGCTCTGGGGTTGTTATGGGTCATGAAAAGGTTGCGGCACAAGAGCAATAACGACGAAGCCTACTTCTCCTCCAAGACCCTAACCACTTCGCTGCTTGATCCACAACAGTCTCTGGATTTTGCGTTTAGAAAGCAGGTTAGCACTAACTGATTCTCGCTAAGCTGAGTATATTGAATGCGATCGCTCACTTGGTTTTGTTATTACCGTGAAATCCAGAATGGAAATGGTAATGCCTTTAAGGTTAGCTTATTTCACGGGGAAATTGTCATGTTTAAAATTATCTATAATGAATAAGCTAGTTACCATAGTAACGCAGCTTTGTGAAATAAGTAATTTGTTGACTCTATGGTCTATTTACTGAAAAAAATGGTTGAAATCTTTGGAAAAGGAAGTTAAGTGTGGGAAATTTCCAGGGTATGTGTATGGTTTTGTGTTATTTTCTAATGTTTCGGAGTTTCGCATTTATGAGCCTTGGCTTGGACAGCTATGCTTATATGTATGATAAGGATTGGTTTCTGGGAAACTGTGTATTTGATTAAATCTGTTACTTCAAATTTTTTAGCTTTTTTTCAGGGTGTGGTTTGGGTTCTGGAATCTGGAAAAATTGCAAAACAATCAAGGGAGCAAAAAAGGAAAAATGATCTCTTGGAGGTTTCCCCTGTTAAGATGTATGGACAAATCAAGGGCCAATCGCTTATTCTTAGAAAACCTGATGGTTTGCACACAACGGTTGAACTCAAGGGCTGTGCAGTTCAAGCCGTGTCTGCATCAATACTTTCTTCAAGAAAATGGTAATGTGGTGTGGAGGGCCCTTCTATTGGGAGCATTATTTGGTATGGATTGACAGTAATTGACAGTGATCATTACTGTAACCAGTGACCGGTTTTTGACTTTTAATGCTTATGCATTATCAAGGCCGTTCCATGAGTTCCCAAGAAATGGCAGGAGTATCTTATTTTCATTATGCCCTTTGGCCAGTGCTACTGGCGTCATATTCTTTCTAAGATGCTCTTTGTTGTTAGGTGAATTTAGTGTGCACCTTGTCCTTCCTTTTCTGTCTCTCACCACTTCCCTTGTGCTTTCAACTTCTATTACCATTACTTTTTTTCTTAACTGCACATGTATGAATGAACTTAACAGTAGGTATGTGAAAGTCACCGGTGCCAAAGTTTTGTAACGGGTGGCAAGAATGACTACAGTGAATATATTTCTAAACTTCACTTACTGCCTAGCTACGAGCCAATGTAAAATTTCTTTCAATGTTGAGTTATTATGCATGTGAAATCCACTTCTGTCATCCTTTAGCAGTGTTACAAGTTGCAGAACATATGATCATAAATTAATTATGCTATAGTTACTGTTCCACTTATATATGATTCATAGCTTAGACAATGTAAAAGATGGGTTTACTTTTAGGGCTTTCCTGGTATTTGCTTTGACATGGTGAAATATCTTTCCTTTATGCCTGGCATACTGCTTAAAATAAAAAAGTATCTTGTGATTATGATAGTTTGGATTATGGGTATCATAACTAGTAAGACAAATAAATAGTATTGGAAAGAAGATTTTTAGCTATAAATATTGGTCATATATTGAGGAAGCTAGATATTTAAAGTTCTTATTTGATTGCAGGGCAAAGAAGTTCCCTATCAAAGTGGAAAACAAAACCTCTGTCATATACAATGGAAACAAAACTATTTATATATATCTTGACACTTCATGGGAGAAAGAAGCATGGTGTAAGGCCCTCTATCTGGCTTCATGTGATCAAAAGGAAAAGATCAAATGGTTTACCCAGTTGGATGACGAGTTTCATAGTTATCTGACATCCTTGAACTCTGTATACCATTCTTTTATGAAACCATCGGTTGGATCAGGTGTTGAAGTGATAGAAAGGGCTAGTAAGCCTGATGGTTCTTCCTCAAAGGTTAGGCAATTTTGGAGAAAGGTTTCTAAAAGAACTTCGCGAGTTGGTTTGGAAAATATATCAACTCGATCTTCACAATTAGGTAATGAAGGGAAAAAGATCACCGAGAAGCTTCGGGCTTGCCAAGATGCAATTTTGGCTACTGGTTTGTTGAAGACTGCTTCAACACCAAAGCTTCTAAACAATTCCATAGAAGACAATGAGAAGTTTGGTATTGATGAAGGAACATTATGTTGGAATTTGTTGATTTCTCGGCTCTTTTTCGATGCCAAAGGAAATGAGGAATTAAAGAGATCCATGCAAGCAAGGATTCAGGTTTAACTTTTTCCCATTTGACATTTTACATGTTTGAAGTGAGTTTGTTATGCGAAAAAAGTTATCATTTTGACTAGGTATCAATTTCTAGCGACCAATCTATATTAATTTCAATTGCTTTAATTGATAATATTGGCTTATTCGTGATATTTTTATCTTGTTGAATGAAATCCTTTCCATTACTTGTAGTTCATAAGCCTCAAGTTTACCTGTACAAGCATGACTAAGTGAAGCTTAAAAAAGCTAATGAATATATAAGATCCTGTACTCTCTAAATAGTAATTTTGACACCTTAACTGATATGGTTGATTTAATATCAGATTATCAATCAGCGTTGGTTGTCACAAATGGTAGCAACTTGTGTCAAACCAAGTGGTTTAAGGTTCAAATCTTGATGATACCACTTTGGATAATGAATAAATCATGTTGAAAGAGAAATACCCACATTATGTGTGCTCGAGGTCCTTTACCATATTTGTCATTCCTTTCAGTCATGAATAATCCGTACTAGTACCAAGTTTATAAAATAAATATGAAACTATTAAGCAGTTCGTAAGGGAGCTATCCCATCATCAGAGTTTTTTTCTCTTTTTTTTTTTCTCTTAACATAATTAATGAAAGAAAGTATTAGTTGATTTCAACGATTTCTGTATTACAGGGAGGAGGGGGCGGGGTGCTTATTTCTGTAAACATAATTTACCCGTCTGCTCCATATTTATGATCGGACTTCATTCCTTTATAGTTGTTTTGGTATGAGATAAATATTGATTACTTCTGTGTATATACTGAGAACTCTCCGACAGAAAACTTCTTAGATAAATGAGTCTTTTCTTTTTCTCCTTTCTGCAGAAAACATTGTCCAATATGAGAACTCCTGGTTATATTGGTGAAGTCATCTGTACCAATATCAATACTGGGAATGTTCCACCTTGCATTGTAGGAATGCGGGTTCTTCCTATGGAAATGAGTGAAGTATGGGCCGTAGAAGTTGACATTGAATATTCTGGAGGTGCACTATTAGAGATTGAAACAAGGCTTGAGCCTCGTGAGCTAGAGCTCAATGCAGGGATAGAAAACTCAAATCCACAGCCAAACAATGCTGGAGATGTCCCTTCAGATCTTCTTGAAGATTTTGAATATTTTGAAGAGCAATTGAATTTTGCAGAAAGAACGAATGATTTACAAGAGCACAAAGATGAAGGTGATTGGAACTCTGGTTAGTGCACGAGTCTTGTAAAATCCAATTATATATGAACTTTGTCTTTGTCTTTTGAGCCATATCAAACGTAATTCTTTATCCTCATTTTCGTATTTGCCACTTAGGGTCATAACGACTTTCTAAGGTTATTAGCACATCCATGTTTTACTCATTTACTGTAATTTCCAATGATGATAAACTATGTACACTTTATTGAGATTATGGGCTGGGGCTTCCAAATCATATGCCGCACCACCTGTGGTGCTTTTTATGAGTTTAAATTAAAATAATTCAAAGAAGTTGTATGCTTTTCATAAGGACTCCCCCGTCCCTTTACGTAAGGATCTACATTAACGATTTATCCACTTTTGCTTGTCTCCTTAATAATAAATAGTAAATTTCCAAAATTTGGAGGAGAGAATATTGTCATCTCTATGTAGTGTTTTATAAAGTATTTAGCTTGATATTGTGATGTTTATCTTGTTCTTTTTATCTAAGCAGATGTTTCTAAGAGCTTTAAGAGCACTATGCCTTCGTTAAATCATGGATCAAGATGGAAATCTATATTAAATTCCGTTGCCAAACAGGTTTCACAGGTACCCTCTGTTTATTATTCCTTCATTTATTCCATCAATTGCTTCTTCTACTGCTCATTTTGCAATCAATATCTTCATTGTTGAAGTTTTACTATTTTGATAATGTTGTGTGGATGTGTAAAATGTCATTCTCTTTCCCTTCTCCTCGGTTAAGTAGTATGAATGGCTTGTTCTTGAAGAGCCACGTTAATTGTGTTCAACCCTCACCTGACCTTAGTTGCAACTTCAAGGGTTGTCATTTAGTCCTATATCGAATAGAGATATGACCTAAATAATGCTTATAGCTCTGACAGTTTTCACTTTACGAGCCAATAATTAGACTTATACGCATCATCTAATTTAATAATGATTAAACCAAGTTACATTTCTTGCTATCATATATTTTGGTGAGCAATCTTCTAGTATGGTTCTAATTTGTTTGAAGACCATAGCCTCCTATAGCTATTTTTTCCCCCATAAACATATACCCCTTTGAAAAATCAACCTAAAGGAGTAATTAACATTTCTATAATTGTTTAATTGTACATTTTATCATTCAACTATAGTTATTTTGCAAGTTTTGCCATCCAAGTTGTTTTTGTGCAATTTACATCAACTTTTCAATTTTTGTATATTTTACGACTTAAGATTTTTTTCCCATACATTTTACCGTCAGGTTTTTCAACTTTTATCTATTTTCTATCTTGTTGGTAACAAGTTGACTTTGTTTTCTAAAAATTGATGATAAAATGACGTTGTTTTAGGGACACACCGATATATTGTTATATATTTAATAGATTGGTAAAATGCACGAAAATTGAAAACATAATGGTAAAATTTGTCTGGAAAAACTTAGGTAATAAAATGTACAATTAAACTTCTGTAATAAAGTAAGAATGTGATTAATAGTTGTTCTTTGATGTTCTAGAATTTCAAAGGCTTTGTTACAACTGAAACCACTGTACCTTTCCACTAAGGGCCACAGAGCTCGGGAATTACTAAATATAGGATTATTGATACCAATTACATTTTGAAAAAAGAGGATTTTTTAATCGAGTATCCAGGAGTTAAAGAATTTAAGACAAAATACCAAATTAAAGTAGATCAATTTTTTTTCATTCCCGAAGAAGTGTATAATGGTACGGAACAATAGTATCATTGAAGTAGATACACCATTCACTGTAAATATAAGAAGTCAAGTAAGCGGGTTTACTTTTGTGTTCATTTCATTTTGCACCTTTTAATTATAAAATTGTCAGCTTGTTTTCAAGATTTGCACAAGAAATAGAGAAAACTAAAAATAGTAGTTTTCAGCATTTCCTTTATAAATATTTGTGAATAAGATCGAAAACAAGGTGATGGTTTTGAAATTAAAAAGTAAAAACAAGGAATGAAAACCAAAGTAGACTCTCTAGGGGCGTTTGGTGTGTTAAAACATTTTCTATTTTCATTTTCAATTTGCTAAGATTTTGTAAATTTTGTCTAGTTTTAGTTCTTGTTTTCATTTTCAATTTCTTGTGGCTTACGAAAACTGTGTTTGTTCATCCACCACTACTCCCTAACGCCCACCTCCACATCTAGCACCGTCCCTTGACATTTGCTAGCAGTGATGAAGGGTTCTACCTTTTTTTTTTTTTTAATGAAAACAGCATTTCTTTTTTGTTCAAATTTTGGTCTTTTTTAAAATTATTTTTAATGATAAGGTTTTGTAATCTTAAATCAAATATATTTTCAGCTTCATTTTTGGTTTTCTTTAAAAATAAAATAAAACTGCTCAAAGTAAACACCCTCTTAAGTTTTCGTTCATATTTCAAAAACAAGGCAATCCGTAAGGCATTCGTATGATTCAGGGGACAAATTGGCACTATATACCGAGAGCTAATAGCAAACACCAATCTTATGCAAAAGGAAATTTGGTTGAGTAAATTTAACTTTTGCTTTCAATGAGTTTTGTTAGTTTTGTCTCTTTCAATTTCTTGAGGATTAATGTGATTGACATGCATTGATCAATGCTCTTAACTCTGATTCTGAATGTTGTCTTTGCTTTCATTTTTTTCTGTTTGCATGAGTAGTTTTTAAACACTTTTGGATTTTTGACAATTTACTAAGCCACTGGAGAAGTCCAGGATTTTCGTACTGTTTGCATGTGCAGTGTTTAAGCAAATTTTGTCTTTGAGTATTTTCGTATTCACACGGCCTGATTCAAATATCAATAATGCGCATTTGTTTCTTGTTTCCACTTCTATGTATGTAATCGACTAGTCACCAGTCATAATAAAAAAAGTTGTTTTGTTCTCAAGTAACTGATTATTTCTTGTCAAAAGGTTCCTCTCTCCTTGGCAATAAGAGTGGCTTCCCTTAGAGGGACCTTGCGCTTGCATATAAAGCCACCTCCCTCTGATCAATTGTGGTATGGTTTCACATCAATGCCAGACATTGATTTCAACATGGAGTCATCTGTTGGAGATCGTAAGATAACAAGTGCGCACATTGCTTTATTCCTGGTCAACAGGCTAAAGGTACGACTGACTCTTTCTATTTAATTATGATTAATAAATTATTGAAAGAAGTATTCTTCCCCTACCATTTTTATTGACGTTTTCAAATTTGAAATATTTATTCATTTGTATGTGATTTTTTTTCAATTATTTAGGAATATTTTATCATCAATATCATTAACTAAACATAAAGATCGTTAAATTCTCTTTTTCTTTTCCATCTGTCAATCCGTATGGACTTCGTTTTAAGTGCCTAAATGTTCTCTCATTGTGTCTACCATTCTTTGAAGTGAGTAGCCCTAGAATTCTGGTTATATTAACATCTTCTACTAACAACGACAAAATCCTTTTTACCATTGGTTGGGTTGGTACATCAAATGACACCATTTAGACGAAAGTCTTTATTTATTTTTGATAGGTTTTCTTAGACTTTTCCTTGGTCTTTATCTACCTCCTATCAGGTTTTCTCTATGTGACTCTTATTACAGCCTCTATTATTCTTCTTACGTGACCAAAACCAAGAAGTGGGATTCTACAATCTTGTTCTCAATGCATTCATTTCTAATGTTTCCATGTAATGTCTACTAATCCACTACAAAATTCTTGTATTTGCAACCATAACTTATTGGCACTTAGTCACCTGGCATTCTATACCATAAAAGTATTGTTGGCCTTGTGACAATGCTTATCATCTAAAGTACTTAAAGTTATAAATTATGTTCATTCCACTATGAATATTTCCAATCTGGAGTTTTATGTAATCTTACTTGAAGAAAATAATATTGATGCCTGTTATATTTGAATTTTATAATAATAATGACATACTTGTCCTACTCCTCATCCACTTGACAGCAGAATAAAATGACACCTATATTAGATAAAGTGTCATGGTGTAGTTCACCAAAAATAAACATTTTGTAATGTATAATTAACTTTTAGGTGGGGGCGGGGAGGTGGATCCCACCAAAGGTAGTAGTCCTCCACAATTAGTAATGACTGAGGGTAATGTGTGCTTTTACTGATGACTGAGGATAATGTTTGTTTTCAAAATTAAGTGAATATTTTCTTTGGAGTTTGCTTAGAGGAGTACAGAGTGCTTTTCTTTGTTACATCTTGTCACCCCTTCATGAAATCCTTTAATAGTTATTTGTTAGGAAACTCATTGAAGGACAAAAAAATAAAGAAAGAAAATGAGAAAGAATTCTTTAGAAGTTTTTATGGAATTGCAAAGAACCTAAGGAGAAGATTTTCCTTCCAATGTTTTCCCTTCACAAAGGGTTTCCCTTTATACAACCGAGCTAATGCTCAATTTATCAAATGATAACAAAACAGAGCTAATGCTCACTTTTTACTCTTCCTATTTAACCTCTTCCTTTGCGGAGTTAAGAGCAGCTTTTGCTTGCAAGCTGAATTTAGTTTTGCTCCTGCAGACAGGAATTCGGGAAACTTTAGTGCTCCCAAACTGTGAAAGTGTATGCATCCCATGGATGTTAGCAGAAAAGGATGATTGGGTTCCTCGAACTGTTGCTCCATTCATATGGGTTAACCAAGAATTTAGAAACGAGACTTCCTCTTCAACTTATACCAATAATCAACCTTCTAGTGGAGTTGAAGCCAGTGGTGATACAATCTCAAATAATGATTCAGAGCACAAACAACAAAATTCAATGAATGCTGAATCTAGTCAAGAAGCAACTAGGAAATCATCAGATTCTCTACCACTCTCATTAGATTCCTCTGATTCAGTAACATCAGAAAGCAACAGAGGTTTGGAAGAGACGGATGCACCATTGTTAGAGAATGACAAATCTCAAAAGACTAAAGATTTGAAACAATTACAAAATGACAAACCACTTGAGACTACCGAGCAAAATATGGAGAGTAATTCTGAGTTTCAGTCAGAACAAAGAGGTGCGCTGATGGAGAGACGAAATCATTCTATTGAGCAGGAAGATGGACTGCCAAAAAAAATGGGGAGAAGAGAAAGGATGCTTGATTTGGGAAAGAAGATGAGTGAGAAATTGGAAGAGAAAAGGCGTCACATTGAAGAAAAGAGCAGACATATTGTTGAGAAGATGCGTGGACCATAAGAATAAGAAATATTAATCAGGTAAATAACAGAATGTATATGTGTTATTTATGATCTGTTGTTCATATGAAAGACATTCGTACGGCACTAGAGTGTGGGATATCGGATATTGTTTTATTAAATGAGTTTTATATTTTCAGGGTGCTCATGCCATCAAAATTGAAATGGAATTAGATACATACAACATATTAATACAACATATTATGGCTTAAGCACCAAAATGGTGCAATTTCTTTCTGTATCTACCATAATAGGTAATTATTTTTTACCAAAATAGATAAATTGTGTCTTAATAGATACGATTTCATACAAAGAAATTGTGCAATTTTAGCACGGATTCAACGTGATACGATTTCGATGAAAATAATAAAGTTGAAATCAGGTTTACATAGTGAAAATGATAGATGTGAAATTGGGTCAACTTGATATAATATAAGTAGCAAAAAGAGACTAAAGATTGTGTCGTTGTAATACGATTTTAGTTGTGAAAAATATTAATAAAATCATGTAAACTAGACACAATTTTAGTTTTAAGTATTAGGAATAATTTTTTTTGACTTTCTATGTATCAAAATTTAAAAAATAAATAATAGAAAATAATTAAATAATAGAAAGTTAAAAATATATTATTGAATAAAAAATAATTATTCACATAATTTGTTTGTATGATTGTCTATCTTTTAATTTATTTTAAAAAATATTGATATGTTTTTTTCATTATTTTTTATTAATCATTTTCATTGAAATGACGAAAAAATATTAAAGTTTCACATGGAGTAAAATATTTAAAATTATTAGTATGATTTATCTACAAATTTTCGAAAATTGTAAACTCGAAAGACATAATAAGTATAAAAAATAAAGGATATAAAAAAGTTCATAATAACAATTTTGTGTTTTTTTTTTACAAATGAAGATAATTTTATTAACATAGGTAATTGTTCCTATTGTATCTTTCATTTCTATAGTAATAACACCTTTTTAGTTTGTTGACAGGTTTATCCATCTTATTATGGATATGTGTAGTTGTTGGTCTTTCATATCAGTATTTTTCATTTTACATTGGATGAAATGACACTTCATAAGCTCTATAAATATTTTGGAGATTGTAAATTGGATCAACAAACATCAATAAGTTCAAGTGACAATAGGAACAAATGTCTACCTTATGACCAACAGAGACCTTGACCATGCTATCAGTATCACAATCTCTAGGAGTTGGTTGGGAAACTCATGGGTTGCAATTAGTGTTGTCACTTGAAGTTATTATTGATTGTTGATCCATTTCACACTCTCTAGAATATTTATAAGGCTTATGAGATGTCATTTCATCAATTGCAAAATGAGAAATAGTGGTCTCCTTATAATGGATTCAAGACCCTCATATGAGACGTAAAACCTCTAGAAGATCAACAACTATACCTCTCTGTAACGAAATGGATTAACATGTAACAAATCAAAAAATGCTCTTACTATATTAATGAAGTACACCATAGAAGTAATTGTCCATATCGACAATAAGTTATCTTCTTTTGTAAAAGACATGAAATTGTTATATCCTTTATTTTTATGCTTATTACGTCCTTTAACTATTTATAATTCTTGCACTATTACAAATCAATGCTTTTGGACTATTAGAGTTTACAGTTTAAGAAAATTTGTATATAAATCAATAAATCAGACTGATAATTTTAAATGTTTTATTTCCTTTGAAGTTTTAATCTTTTCATGTGTCACGTATGCATGATATACATGATTAGTATTTTTCACAACTGAAATTGTATCACGTATGCATGATATACATGATTAGTATTTTTCACAACTGAAATTGTGTCACGTTAGGATGGACAATTTCAATTTTGTTTACTTAAATCATGTCACATTGATACGATTTCATCTCTATCATTTCTATCAAAATCGTGTCACGTTAGTACAATTTCATAATTCTTACCAAATCATACTATGTTGAAATAGTAAGATTTTAATTAAATTAGTCACTTGTTAAGAAATTATGTAATTATCATAAATTTTAGCACTCCAAATCGTGTCACAAAAACACCATTTATCCATTTTGGAAAATAAAAGAAATTTTATCCAAGAAATTGCACATTTTTTGCTTTTTGCCACATGTGGTATCCTATCGCACATTAAAGATTGTTGATTTATGTAATTGTAACTTTGTCATGGGCACAGGGTACATTAGAAGATTAATGAGTTTTATAGATTCATGCTCACCTCTGCCTCCAAGTAGAGTTAGGAAAATATTAAATAAGCATGTAACCAGTTTTGTGGTGTATTATAGGTAGAAAAGGGGGAATGAGAAAAAAAATGATAAATGTAATGAACGACGTGAAGAAAAAAAAACAGGAAGAAAGTCAGTTGTAAGATATGTTATATGTATAAATAAAATTATTCCTTGAATCTTGCAATTTAAACCATCAAATGAATATTCTACTTCCTTGTACTTTGTCTTGATTTCTTTGTCACTACTCTATCATTTGTAAGTCTATCCTTAATAAATTTTTAGCTTTATCAAATGAAAACCAAAATGTCCTTTTATGTTGAAAGTTACTTAACTGATTGTGTGAGTTGTGAAACTTAAAAGTAAATGATAAATAATTATTTATGTTGGAAGTCGACTAGAGATGATGATTTTTAATAATTTATAAGTAGATGGAAACTTCACCTTATTAGCTGGTTTTGTAAGGTTGAGTTAGGCTTAAAGTTCACTTTTGATATGATATCAGAGTCTATCTTAACAAAGTTGTTAGGCCTATCGGGACACTCGCTATCGCCACTATCACAACTCCTGATAACCTTGTACCTCCTGCTATTAGAAAATCCACTAGAAGCATCAAACCTTCTGCTTACCTCAAGGATTTTCATTGCAACTTAGTTGTAGCCATAAAGAGCAAAATTCCTCTTTAGTGAAATATCCTATTTCCAGTTTTGTTAATTACTCAATTTTCTAATAATCATAAGCATCTTGCATTTAATATCTCTTTCACTTTAGAACCCAAAACTCGTGCACAGGCAACGAAGCATGAGAACTGGAGGAAAGCCATGGATGATGAATTCAAATTGGAACCTGGGAGTTTGCTGACCTTCTAATTGGAAAAAACAAACAGTGGGATGTAGATGGGTGTATAAGACTAAACATAAGGCTAGGCTGGTAGCCAAGGGATTCACACAACAAGAAGACATTGATTTCAGATAAACTTTTTCTCCAGTGGCTAAAATCACTATTGTCAGGCTCTTACTGGCCATTGCAGCTACTAAAAATTGGCTCCTTGAACAAGTTGATGTCAACAATGCTTTCTTGCATGAAAATCTTCATGAAAAAATATATATGGAGGTTCCTAAAGGTGTAGTTCCCCCAAAACTTGATCAGGTTTGCAAGTTAAAAAAAATATCTTTATAGTCTTAAACAAGCTAGTAGACAATGGTATGAAAAGTTGTCTACAGTCCTTATAGCTTTGGGTTATACCTAATCACAATCTGATTTTTCTTTATTCACTAAACAATCTGCTACGGTGCATTCACAACCATCCTTGTCTATATTGATGATATGATTTTGACAGGAAATGATGCTCAAGAAATTGCTTTAGCCAAGCCTCAACTTGATTACTTATTTAAAATTAAAGATCGTCAATTACATTCTTTCCTTGGATTAGAAGTTGCTAGATCAAGCAAGGGCATTTTCCTTAACCAAAGGAAATACACTTTAGAGCTTCTAGATGTTACAGGCTTGTTAGGATGCAAACCTTCTACCACTCCTATGGATCCTCAAATAACGCTCCATTCCAAAGAGAGTCCTCTCCTTGAAGACATTTCCATGTTCGATGGCTCATTGGACAACTCATCTACCTGACCAACACTAGGTCCGGCATTCGCTTTGTTGTCAATCATCTCTCACAGTTCTTATAAGCTCCTACAATGGCTCATTACCAAGTAGTACTCAGGGTTCTTCGTTATCTTAAAGCTAATCGTGGGTCTGAGGTTCTTCTTTCCTAGAGATTCTCCTTTACAACTGAAAGGTTTTTGTGACTCAGATTGAACACCATGACCTGAAACTCGCCGCTTCATTATGGGCTTCTGCATTTCTCTTAGTGATTCATTAATCTTTTGACGATCCAAGAAGCAACACACAGTTTCATGATCCTCCTCTGAATATCGTGCTTTGGTATCGGCAACCTGTGAATTCAATGGTTGTCTTATTTGTTTCGTGATTTACATATTGCTCCTCAAGCCACTGCAGTTCTTCTTTTTTACAACAACTCTGACTTACATTTAGCTGTCAATCCCGTGTTTTATGTTTTATGAGCATAGCAAACAGATTGAAATCGATTGTCATGTGGTTAAAGTAAAGGTTCGTGATAGTGTTCTTGCTCCCTATCAACACTAAGTCACAGGCTGCTGACATCTGTACAAAATCTCTCATACCCAAATTGTTCTTACATCTGTTGTCCAAGTTGTTCTTACATCTGTTGTCCAAGATGGATTTAGTTGATCTTTATACTCCATCTTTAAGGATATTAATAAATGATAAATAATAATAATAATAATAATAATAATTATTATTATTATATGAGAATAATTAGTGACTCTGTTATTAACGAATTAATAAATAATTATTATATGAGGATTATTAACGATTCTGAAATTATTCTGCTATGATCTAGTTATACTCTATATATATAAGGTAGCTTTCTTTTATCAAGATAAATAATAAATCTTTTATCAAGAAAATATTTTCACTCTCATATCCTTTATTTTTTTAAATTTTTTATTTTTATAATAAAGCTACTTTGTTCTTTTTTGTTTATTTTTTTCATCTTTTTATTTTCATAATAAAGCCCTATCTAACCTTTTATAAAGGATTCAAGTGCTAGTAATGTTCAAAATCCGGCAAGAAGATAATAACCAGGAAGATTTACTTCTTAAAGTCTTAACTACAACCCAATTAAAGATAGATGGAAACTCTGTTCAAGAAATCTTCCTAAAGTCTTAACTATAATCCAATTAAAGATAGATGGAAACTCTGTTCAAGTCAAGTTCGGATTGTACGTGTTTGATGTGCTTTCATTTCAAGATCATGAATTTTAAGTGATTGAGAGGCAATATAAATCTAAAAAGTTTCTTTCATTGTTATGCATTTATACTTATCTTCCCAGTTGAGAAATAATCTTCTGAGCTTTATTTGTCTGCCATTTCTGAATGGTTTGCCAGTATAATTCTGGTAAGTAGATTGAATGTGTGTTTATTTTCTCAGCTACTGGAAATTAATTCTTGATGGGAGTCACGACCATATATCTCTTGCATCAAATAAATAATTTTAAATATATGGATTATACTATAAGTAAAATTACTAATTATATTATAACTAACTTTTATAATAAATGAATCTTTTAGCCTATAGTTAAGTTTTAGATTTATGATGAACAAATATTATAACAAAAAATTAATATTGATTTGTTTTGTTATTAAAAAAGTTACATTTTAAAAAATAGAAAGATAAGTCAAAATAATTAAGATGTTAAGAAAAATCCTAAAACTAATGCATATAGTAAGTACATTATAAATCAAAGTACATCACAAACTATGTATAAGTGTATTCTAATGCAAAATATATTAGAAACAGTTTAATTAGCCATAGAGTCACAAAATTATGATAAGCAAAAATAACAGAAAATATAATTTTTTGGGTTTTAAGTTTTTTAACAATTCAAAACATGGGTTCTAGCATCCATGATGAAATATGTGAACTAGGGGAGAGAAAGTGTGATTGCAAATGTAGTTAACTGAGAAATGAACAAATGTTGTTACTAAAGAAAGAACAAAAAAACAATATTGAAACTAATGTGCCACAAATTTGTTTTCATACACTAAAGAGTGAAAGTTGATATCTTTCAACTGTTTTTATTTTATTAAAGCATGCAGCATTGTAAGTGATTAGAGGTCTCACTTTATTCAGCATACTGATGGAGGACAACATTGCACACTGTTGATACTTCAAAGTTCAAAACAAACCAGCATCAAAGAAAATGCATAAACACAGTGATAAACTCATAAAGACAAGAAAAAAACATAGACATGAACTTAGGTTAAACCTATTTCATGATACCCAAATGAACTAGTATTCTTCAGCAGGCAAAGGTTGGTGATGAGGAGGCTCAATTGGGACCATAACGAACTCATACAGGACTGCTGCTATGGCTGCCCCAATGAATGGGCCCACCCAGAAGATCCAGTGGTCCTGCCACCTCCAGCCCACCAATGCAGGCCCAAAAGCCCGAGCAGGGTTCATGCATGCGCCATCAAAAGGCCCACCAGCCAGGATGTTTGCCCCTACAACCAGTGCAATGGCCAAGGGTGCAACTGTGCTAATTGAACCCCTTTTAGGATCAATAGCAGTGGCATAGACAGTGTACATCAGACCAAATGTGAGGGCAATTTCAAGTATAAGACCATGAACAGCTCCAACCCCACTTGATACACTGAATCCCTCTGGTCTCTGCAACACTCAACCACAATGCAGTCACTACTATGATCTCTCATATTTCCATTTTTTATAAAAAATGTACACTAAAAAGGGTCTTTTCTTCTATAATTTACATAAAACCAATCAAACATAATGCTTTTTTTTCTTCATTTTCTTTTGGTTAAAGAGATGATTTACTTGTTAAATTGGTTGTAGATGTAAAGATTACCAAGTTGATCATTTAGTCCCTTGTCTTTGAAATAAAGATTAAACTAAGAATCGGTATGACAGTAATAAGGTTTTGGATGCAAAATATAACAATATTAGAGAGCAAAAGGTGGATTTGGTGTAGCATACCATGTTGTTAGTGACAAGCCTCAACAAGAGAGCAGCAACAATAGAACCAAGGATTTGAGCAATCCAATAGTAGAGAGCTTTAAGTACAGAGATCCTTCCACCCAGAAGAGCACCAAAAGTGACAGCAGGGTTCACGTGTCCACCAGAAACATGAGCACTGAAAGCAATAGCAGCAAATAGAGCGAAGGCATGAGCCACTGCAATTACCACTAGCTCAGGTGCTGATGACCCCGAATCCCTGTAAATTTGGTCTGCAAGCAAACAACTCAATCAAACACTCATCAAACTACATAATATATATTCATATTCATGTATATATATGATAGCATGTAAGGAGAGAGGTTATATATAATATAAGTTTCAAGTGTGCTTATATATGTGGTACAGACTCAAAGCAAGGACTGAGCCTTCTCCAACAAAGACAAAAATGCAAGTGGAGAAGAATTCAGCCATGGTGGCTCTGATGGAGTCTGGGCTGCTAGCCTCATTCCTTCCAAACTCATATCTTCTTGTTGTTGCCATTATCACACAGAAAATATGTTGTGACCCTGATCAAGTAATTGGAATTACACAATTCACAACACTATTATTTCTTCACATTCACACAAGGGTGTATATTATATGCAACTTGATTTTGTAGGCCTGGAAGAAGGTGGGGTCACATATCTTGCATGGATGAAATGTGGAGTGCCATAGCTTATGTGAGCCAAACAAGGGTGGAGCTGTGAGAGACACCTAGATTTGTGAAGCTAGGCACGTGGAGATATGTGTTAACTCCTCCATGCAAATTGATCTCCTACGCATTTATCATCTGTGACACGTGTTAACTCCTCCATGCAAATTCATCTCTCCTATGCATTTATCTGTTTATCTGTCATAACTGTACGATAATTTTCAAATTTTCAGTGTTTATGCTCATCCTTTTTCTCTATGATGGCACATGACAAATCTGCACCTGCAGTCTGAAATAATTTAATAATTTAGCATACTTGTCTATATTTATATTCATCCTCCACCAAACATTATTTATTTGTAACACCAACACGTAGCATAGGAGATGGAGATGTCATATAGGAAGATTTAAAATCATTCTTTAATTTAATATCAGGTGTATAATACAAGAGATGTTCCACACTTCATGTACCATTCCATTCTTTCAACACTAAATATACTTTTTTGTTAGCACTAAAATAAATTATATAGATGTAGTTGGAGTTTCCAACCCTCTACATACCACAATTTAAAAGTTAAATAGTATTTATATTTAAGAAAATAAATATTAAAAAACCACAAAAAAATACATTATTTATAATATATTAATTCTAAATCATGTATCATTAAAATTATAAAAGAAAGTCTAATATATGTTTCTAATAATTTTAAGATTAATTAAACGTATACATATGCAATTAGAAATTATCATCAAGAGTGGACTTAAGTCTAAGTTAAT
>Ga0099825_1003764_pt1 | contig 20113 bp, 13 predicted proteins | sample SiratroredBW_FD_76838 | JGI IMG/M metagenome (GOLD analysis project Ga0099825, IMG submission 76838) | Root nodule microbial communities of legume samples collected from California, USA - Siratro red BW | ecosystem: Host-associated > Plants > Roots > Nodule | place: USA: California | collected... | reverse complement strand
TTATTTTTATAAAATATATATATATATTTATTATTTAATATTTATATTTATATTTATATATATAAAAAATATATAAAAAATTTTTTTTTATATATATATATATATATATATATATATATATATATATATATATATATATATATATATATATGGGGATAAAAGAAACATAAAAGCATGAAGACATTTGAGTCCTAGAGTAATCAGTTTATAGGAATATATAAGTATACTCTCAACTGATTATTTATATCTAAACTAATGTATTTGAAAAGTTTAATTATATAAGGTAATAATAGATTAGGTGTCCACAAAATCTTTTAAATATATTAATAAAATATTATTATTCATGGCATATTAAAAAATAAATTAGAAAAAATATTTACTTAAATTGGTTATTTCCAAAAGAACTAGTAATATTTATATTCCAAGTATAAGAAATTCTTGGTAAAAGAAAAAATTGTCAACAGTTTTCAACACTCTTCCAAATAATGAATAAAAAATATGCCATTTACAGTACCAAGGATGTCTGGTGTTCAAAGAAGTAAATAAATAGCATAACAGTAAATTGCCTACTTAACAGGGAACTGGACAATTTAAACGTGAAAGTAGTTGTTAGTCTGAATTGAATCTTTTGCCTCGGATCTGAAACTTATGTCTCTAATGCCACTTCTCTATCATCCTATCCTCATCTCTTGTGCTTCTTCTGTTGTTTGAAATGCTTTTGAGAATTGTTTTTCCCCAATAACCAGACAAACATTAATTAATGAATCAGGTTACTTGGATCCGTGTAGCTGAACTAAAAGAAAAAGCAAGCAAAGAGAGTTTCACTTGGAAGATCCAAGCATGCATGCACAGTATTAATTTATTCCCTTTTTGTTTTTCAATCTTTCCATTTTCTTCTGTTTTCAACCTGCTTTTCATGTTACAAAAGAAGAAAGAGGGAGGAAAAAGCATAAAAGGGGGCAAGATATATACAAGTACAAGGCACAAAGATAAAGCCTCGAGCAAAGAACAAAGATCAGAAAATGACCATGCACATGCATTATTATTTCATGAATGATTGCTTCTCATTACTATTACACCATGATGATGAATAATTGACATTCTTCCACAATTATTATTCAGTAAAACACTTTTATAATCTTTAATATTAACTATACTAAACAGCCAAGTAATTTTTTTTCTTTGAGTCAAAACATATGCATGTAAATAGTTTTTATTAACACATGTTCAAACTAATATACTACATAGTAGATGATGGATGAGTAGAAACTTAGTCATATAACAGTGTGATATATTAATTAATAATAAATGAATTGAATTAATTCCCATAGAAGTGGGGGAGGGGTTAAAAAAGTGGGGGAGGGGGTAATAATAAGAACAAAAGTGCTGAAAATGTTTTGTAGTATCTGTTTGTAGGTGGTCTGAAAAGGCAAAAGGCAGCCCTTTGGGTGAAACCCCAAAAACAGCAACACATAGCAGTGCTCCATCTATCGTTACCCACACACACTGACAGTATCAATCCATCAAAGGTGTGTTACCAGTGCAGTGCTAGTCCATGCTCAGTAAGTATCACTGACCCCTCAAACAAAAATAAAATCAACTTGATACTCTCTCCTACCACTTTTTTATATCTTTCAAAAAAATATATATTTTGATAATCATACAAACATTTAAACATGAACTCATTATATAAATTTATCAGATGTTAAACATTTCTTTGAATGCTAAAACAAACTTTACTATACAGTAAGTTAGTGACTAAGTTGAATTGAACACAAGTTTTGAAGACACCTTTTTATGGATGAAAAAATCATTAAAAATGATCAACCATGTTCTTTAACAAAAATTTAATTATCAATAAATAAAACATATTAGTATCAATTTATCACACAATGAGTTTATCTTTGCACTGTGTATGTGTCTCCCTCTTCCTTTCTCTTTTCTTTCTTTCTATATGGCTATGGAAATGCAAAGTTTTGAACAGTAGAATCTGTGACTGCCCTTGTCTGCATGTCTGTCTATCATCTGCAGTCACTGAATACTCTTGACTACCTCTTCGTGACTCTCTCTCTCTCATTATCACAGGAAAAAGTAGCATGAAAAAGAAAACGTCCTTTAATTAGATAAGACTGTCACTTCTGGCATTAAATGCAAGAACCTTAGCTTTCATTTCACTGTTTGTCTCCATCTTCTCGCATCCTTCTCACTCTCAGAGACAACAGACAAAGGTTCAGTGTCTAATTCATTCACCCAAATCTTAGTTACAACGAAAATCTAGCAAAGTAAATAACCACCATATCACTTGTCCTACTTCAATTTTCAACATATATTTTTCCTAACAAACATTATACTTGTGATGCCTATTTAATATTGATAAGCATGATAATAAAATATTCTATCATGTAATGAAATTTGATCATTTTATTAAATGTTTGTTTGATAATCTTATAGTTTGTAAAGATAACATGTTAAAAAATATATTAAAAAATTACTAACACATTATAACTAGTATGAATAAACACGAGATTAATCATGTTAATAGTATTATAAGAACTGATACAAATAATCTCATAAGTAATAAAATTACTTAGTTTATGTCTCTTCCTAGAAGTCTAATTACTCGTGTAACATTAAAATAGTTAAAAAAAAAAAAATAGGTTTTCTACATTATATTGAAACACTATTTTAACAATTAAAAGATATTAAAAATTATTTATATACAAATTTAAGAAAAATATTTTGAAATACAGAACTAGAATACTATTTTTGATAATTATAAGAAATAAATCAGTAATTAAGTCTTAATCACAGTGATAAAGGAGACAGAAAATTAGAAGAGGTAATTTAAATCCATATCAGAAAATCCATTCTACACTTCATAATATTATTGAATTATTAATTAATTAAAAGGAAAAACCACTTCATTACTGTTATAACCTTCATCATCATCATCTTCTAAATCTAGTTCCTCTTCATCTTCATCACCAAACAAGTCATCCTCCCCAATCTGATCACAGCTCTCCACAGTGTGTGGAGCGTGGCCATCACCAAAGGCACGAACATGGTCTTTGAGAGACCTCTTGTGCTTGAAATCAGAGCCACAGATGCAGAACCAAAGCTTCCCACAGTTTTTCTCGTGTGTCCTCCAATCCCCTCTCACAGCAAAAGGCTTGCCACACTTTCTGCACCCAAAAGGCTTTGCTCCATGCTTCCTCTTGTAGTGAGTCTGAAGGGTTCTGAAATCCTTCAGTGGCCTTGACCTTGGATGCTCTATGTTGTTCTTGCAACCCTCAGCACAACAATAGCAGGGAAGCCTCAGCATTGAAGAAGCTGGTTTTGCTCCTCTCAGTGATTCAGGCCCTTTCCTATATTGTGAACCGTGTCCCCACATGTGCATCTACTTTGTTGTAATGCATTAGGGAAAATTTGTATTACATATTGTTAATCAATGCACCACTCGTCCATCAAAGAAAAATAACGAATTACAAAAACAATGAAAATATATTTGTGCTCACTAAAATTTTTTTGTTATGCATTTTGGTAAGAGGGCTGCAAAGGTACCCAAAAATGGGGTGGATTGAGGTGAAAAAATAGGAGAGATAAGAAGATAAAAAACGATAGATATTTGATCATGAATGTTCCACATTCTATTGGGGTGTGAAAGGGTTAATTAATTAAATTGCAAACTCATGATTTCAGGTGATGGAAAGAGAAGAACTATAGATAACTAAAGAGATGTGTAAAGTGATTCTGAAAGAAATTTTTTGCAACAAAGGAAAGCAGACATTAACTAGAGAGTGTAATAATGGTTACTTGTTTATTGTGTATATAAATCTTCGGAAAAAAAGTGGTGTTTTTCTTACACTCTTCCTTTCAAATCCTTTTCACCTGGGCTTTAAAATTGATCATGAGATTATGATGGAGATGATAGCTACACATTCTTGACTGTTTTTTTTTGTTCAGATGTGGTTGAGTAATCACCTGCATGTTGTTGAAACGGTTGAACATTTTGTTGCAGACAGTGCAGGAGAACTGGGTGGGTCCAATGAGGATTTGAGCCGGAGAAGGGATCCAGTACTGGCCCTGAATGGGAGCTGAGGTCAAATGAAGATCAGGCTTGCTGGTCGGTGTGGGACTGTTTGGTGAAGCGGTGGGATTGGGAAGGCCAATGTGAAGGGCCACAGTTACACCTCTCTGGTCATCAGAGGTAGGGTTATGCCGATAATGGTGCAGAGTGGAAGGGCGGTTAGAGGAGGAGGAGGAGGAGGAGGAAGTGCCTTTGGGGTGGCTTTGTTGCCCAGGAAGGCCAAGGGAAAGGGAGATGGAGGCTTCATCAACAGCCTCCTGATGATGATGAGGTTCCAAGAAGGCATTAGTACCAGGAGAGGAGGATATGTAGGAGAAAGGGTGAGTTTGCATGGTTTGATCTGTGAGATATGGTTGATGGGGTTAATGTTATTGTATGATATATGGTGAGAGAAGGTGGTAGTTAGGTAGGAGAGAGTGGAGCAGTGAGTGAGGGAGAGGGAGAGGGAGAAAGGGTTTTTGTGAATGTAAGTGGGGACGAGAGAGGTAATAAATAAACAAATCTGTGGATGTTAACTTTGGCTTCTTGCATTTTGAACAATGAAAAACAGTTATTCTAATCAAGAAAACAGCTTATAATATACCAAGTTTTACATTGTGTTCATGTGAAAAGCTGCAGATAAACGTGGTCATGCAGTAATCACAGACATCCTTAAAAGCTTTGACATTGTACTTAAAATAAATACCACATACTTTGTCCTAAAACATTGCAATGTACACATCTAAAATCAACATCAACACCAACCATTAGTTGGTCCCAACCAGCTGGTTTTGATTTTTGTTCTGTGTACTATAAGCAAATTAAAAATGTTTTTATTTTTTATTTTTAAATAATGAGTGAGTTTTGTTTGGAGTAGCATGGTGAAATTTGTTTGATATTAGAAGTGTGATGTGTTGGTGTGATAGAAGAGAGAAAGAGGGTATAGTATGTGTACGTGGAATGAAGGGAAAATGGTGATATGATGCATTTTGGCGTGTTTGGGAATAGAGGAGACAGAGCACCGGCAAAGGAGGAAAGTGTGAGAGTAGCAATGAGGCAAAGGAGGATGCAATGCATAGAACATCGCACCAATATACGACACTATAGTAGCAGCACTGCCATAACTTCATTTCTCTCTCTCTGTCTCATATATATTAGTGTTTCATGCTATCAACAACATTTATATTCTCAAAAGCTTATGTAGGACTCTCTAAAATCTTCTCATTACTCCTTTCTTTTCTTTTCTTTTTCTTACCATGTGCTTGTTTTTAACTAAAAGGGTATTAGTTTGTTTTATTTTCTTAAACATTTACATGGAAAATCAACATGAAAGAACTTCAAATAAAAAAAAAAATATCAAAATGAGTTGATTTTAATTTATAGTGTCTTACTAATATTTCAGAACAGTCTAATTTTATGAAATAATTAGTAATATCATATATCCAACTTTTCTTTCATTTTATTTCCACTCCATTTTCTTCTTTCATTTCTTTCATTTTATATTTGCTATATATATTCTTAGTTTTTATCAGTTCCTTTTTTTTTTTCCTTCTCTTTATCTTCATTTTCCTTCATCCTATACACCCCAACAATTTTTTCAACGTTTTCCTTAATTACTAAACAAAATTTTCAATAAAACATCCATGGAACGATGCATTATTTCCATCATATTCTGCAAATGTTACTGATTATTAAGTCATTTGAAACTTTAAAATAACAGGAAAAACTTGTTACATGATAATAAAAAAAAGCAAAGCCCCACAAATATTTATAATTTTCAACAGTTTCAATCTATATGCATTAAAAAAGCATTATAGTAACAACTGTCTATTCTAAGCCAACATCCTGATATCATGAAAAGGAAAAAAAAAAAAAATACCCATACTGATTTTTTTTCTCTCAGTTTTCACCCATTCTTTCAATTCTCTTCTCTCTTTTTTCCATCATCTTCTTTTCTATTTCTGACATTTTGCACTCTAAAATGGAGCCCTTTTTTGTAGCCCTAGACTTTGCAGCAAAGCAAAGGCTGAAGTTCAATAATTGTGAGAGGGTCTTATATTAATATTAATAATTAGGTTCATGTATGGTTGTGTGAGTGTTGTTGTGCCCACATTTACTCTCTCTCAAAAGTTGAGAGTGAGTGGGCGATGGCACAGTCCCTTTCCGTTTCAGAGAGCCTCGGAAAAAATCACAAAATGAAAAGTGAGAGGGTATAAGAAGAACACAGGGAGTAGACATGGAGAACTGTAGAAGGTGGAGGCGTGTGTGTGTGTCTCTCTCTCCCCCACTTTGTTATTACCAGAAAGGATAGTGAGAGCGACCCTGATGTTGATGCTGATAGTGATGCTAATGCAACGGAAGTGATAGTTCCACTGTGTAATTACCATGTAAACCTACACCTTTCTGTCTTCTTCTTCATTCACTCACACTTTGTCAAAAGGGAAACATCAGTTTTAATAATCTCATGTGAAACGGGGTTTTCAGAGACAGAAACACCAAGGAATAGAAAACTCTGAGAAATAATGTAAGAGTGATGAGATGCATAAATACATAGGAAGAGACAAATATGGTGAGTGTGATCCACCAATAGAAGGATTTGACCTGCCCAGAGGGATTAATCTCTCTTGCCCTAATGACATAATAAATCATGGTCCAATTTCTCATCAAAAGAGATGCTCCTGTTTTTAAATTCTATTTACTAGTATGATTTATTAAAGAAATGTGTAGAAAATTATAAGTTCCTTCTTTGTTAACCTACTTATTTTCACTTTTTTTAAAAAAAAATTCCTTACCAAAAATACCATCAATACTCAATGTTTTGATAATAGAATTTCCTGAAACACATGTGAAAATCACAAATAAAATCATTACAAGAATCTTCCTCATTATGGATGTGACAATCTGTAGGTATTGACCAAAGCATCTCTAGAAGGGTTTAGTTAAAAGTCCAATCATAATAACAGTATGTAGATTTTTTTTATTGTTTTTATTAGTAATTTGGTTGTTATAAGCTTAACTTCTATAAATGTTTAAATAATTTTCAAATTAAATTTAATAAATTTAAAGATAAATTATATATAACAAGCATTATGACAATATATATTTTATTATAATGATAGGGCATAAAATTTTGAGATGTCAAATCACCATTCATCTAATAAGAGAAATGAGAATTTGAGGGCGTAAAAATAATGTGAAAAAATGGTAAAAGCAATTTATGAAATAATTTTTTTAAATTGTTTTCTAAATAATTGTTATTTTTTCAAATAATATTAATCTTGAAATATTGTGTAACAATTTTGTTCTAAGCTTTTCTTTCCAAATAATATTGCTGCAAATAGTTCATCATCTTAATGTGTGTGTTGGCAATTCCAAGCTTTTAAGAGCGAAATGGAATATTTTGAAGAGAATAAGATTAGGGCGCAAATTCATTAGACAACACTGACACATTGATACAATTTTACATAAAGTTAAAGTGCAAAAATGCCCTTTTTTTCTCTGATCTCGCGAGTTATTGTTAGAACAGTAGAATGTGTCCGAGTTTCTAAAAAGAAAAGAGAAAATGGTGAATAGTTCACGTGTTGGCACGCCCACATAGTAAAAAAATTTTGGGTAACCCTAGTTTGGATATTAGTTATTGTAATCTTTTGGCACCACTGAGAATCTTTTGCATAAGTACCATCACGGGATACAAATGGAGAAATTCTCAATGTTGGACAAAAAGTCAGAGAAATATGGGATGATTCTTTGTCTTGCCTACTCAATCCATTAATGCAGGCACGCTACGTGAACAGTTTGCAACTTTTCACCATAACCAAAAAGAAATTTAAGAAATTGAGAAAATAAAGGAGACAACATTAATGGGCCGAAGCAAATGGTGGGTGTGGGCCATGTGTTGATTGGACATAGCCCAAAACATAAATAAAACCTTTGATTGACTGTCACACCCATCCCATCAGCAAGCATCTTTCTCTAAGCTTTGATTCAGAGAGTCCAAAAGGGCTAGTAAAAGGTCAGGTACAAGTTCCACTTTGAGAACTTGATCTAAGCTAGGTTCATTATGCCTAGCTTCTTGTAGGGCTCTACCCTATTTTTATCTATGGCTTATATTCAGTTTCCACTCTCCTACACTTTCTGGTTGTTTAATAAGAAGAAGAAACTACATATAGCATAATATTTACCAAACACATAACTATCCAAACTTTGGAATGAATTAATAGCCGTGAATCTTGGACTCATCACTCATCACTGATGCCTTTCCATTTTTGCATCAAGCTGATTTGATGTTACTCTGAATTTTCCACTCACCACTGTTCGACCTTGTTTAATGTCCATTGCAAACACCAATTCAGTCAAACTAAATCACCATCAAATTAAATGGTCTAGTTGACCTTGCCAATTCAATTTCATTTTCTACATTCGATTTTAGTGATTTTCATACATCTTTTGCTTTCCTTTTCTTAACAGAATTGCCATGCAGAGGCATAGCAACTATGTTAGAATCTCAGACTGAAAAAAAAAAATTTAATTCTATAGTAATTAGAAAGAATTAACTAACATATTACCCTAAAAGTCCTCAGTTTAAAAACTAAACCCTACCGAAGAAAACATTGGGAAGTGATCCCGAAAGAAGATAATGTATTTGCTCTATATTTTGCTTCTACATAATTTTAAGTGCTTTGTATAGATATATTAATTAGAAGTTTTATCTTAATTAGAAATAAAATTAATTTATAATATATAAATAACTCAATTTTTACTTACAAATTGATTTTACAATCATGAATTATAGTTAAATGATCATTTTTATTAATATAAAAATATATTATGTTTATATGCTAAAATTAATATGAAAGGTGTTTTATAATTTTTTATTTATTTTTTATGTGTTTTCTTGTGTATTTATGTATGTTATGAATTTTTTTTTTCTAATAATAAGATTGAAACATCCCTAAAATAATTTTATTTATATCATTTTTTGTTATTAAAAAAAAGTTGTAATTTAATTGATACAGAAATTGCTTTATAGTCAGAATAAGTTATCTATAGTTTATAACATAAATAACATTCCTTTAATCTTACTGTATTTTTTTTTACATAATGAAAATAATAAAATTTGAACAATACAAAATTATTCAAAACTCTCACCTAAATCCCATTGAATTTAGTTTAACTTAAGAAACATGTTAAATTAAAAAATTTCACCAATTTATATTTTAAAATATACTTGGGAAAGAGAATAACTAAAGAAAAAATGAAGTTGAAAAGATAGGATAAAAAGTCTACAAAATTGATTAATCAGTGATTAAATTATACACTAGAAACATTCCTCTCAGCTGTTTTGAGTGAACCCATAAATAATATTGTGATCTAATAAGTATTTTTCAATAGGAGAATCTAACTAGTTAGTATTATTACACATAATAAATATAAGTAAACCATGACTCTAATTAATAACTAATTTAAAAAAAATAGAGAGAGAGAGAGAAAATTCCTGCTACTTCTGCTTATGGACTCTGCATTGTATTGCAGAATCCATGTTGTTTCAATTTTATATGTTGAATACATGTAGCAAAAGTTACTAATGGTTATTGTTTGTTTCAGTAGCTGGAAAATGATGGGAAAGCATTATTGAGTCGAACTAGCACAGAATATAATTGTGATAGTTACTGTTATAAATATTACCTTTTTCCAAAATAATTTAGATTAATGCGAATGCAATATATGTTTTTATTTCATGAAGAGTCAGTTGATATTCACTAAAAGATTATGGTGTAGTTCTAAGAGATTAATTTTGTTTTACTAAATATTTTTACATTATCATCATCACGTAATTAAAAATGATCTGAAATACAATTTTTAAAATAGTTCTTACAAAAACTAATAATAATCTTATCATACAATTTATAATTTTATAAAAAAATTATTCATATCATAGAATGACGAAATCTAATGAAATTATGATAAAAGTGTGTCATTAATGTTGCTTCTGTTATTAATTAATTTGTTTGGACATAGTTAAGCAGAAAGATTATGTAACACTATGTGAAAATTTATATACCTACCTTATTTATGACTCAAGTTCCAAACAAAAGTGTCCTGCATTCACATGGAGGACATTATTACAGAGGGTCTGAACCATGCTAAACACAGTGACAGCATAACTGGCCTTAATGAGCTTGTCCTTACATAACCAGCAGAGGAAATAACATTTTCCCAGACAACATCAAACCGTCAACTCAACAGTTGAAAGAGGAACATCCTCTGGAATCAAAATCAACACTGTCAAAACACTCATGTCATTTCAGATTAACTTAATTGCTTTATATGTTGATACGGAATTAGGGTTTAGGAAGTATTAGGACACATGTTTGTGAAAAGAAGAAAGAAAGTGCAACACACATGCATGCATAAAAAAGATGACATTTCTCTTCAAACCCCACGTGACCAAAAAGGGTCCAAAGTTGGATAAGGGCAAAGTTTGCTTTTTGGTGCATATTAGGTTATGAAGAGAAGCAAGATTTTTTTAAGGTAAGTTATTGAGATGAGATGAGCCCCACTAGGGTAGTGTTAAACTAGTGGAGAATTTGAAAGAGGGTTGATGAAAAGGAAGAGAGAGAGAAGTAATAAAGCTTTGGATTCTATGACATTGATTGAATGAGATGGGCCAAAGAAGTACAGAGAAGAACTGTAGGTCATGCATGTTGAGAAGGGTTTGTGAAATTGGTATAAGAGGGACTTTGAATGAAGGAAAGAGAAAAATAAGTTTTCTAATTTGTTGTTCTTGTACGAGAAAGGAAACTCGGACAAAGCCAACAGTGGCATCTGAGACTTTCATAGCCGCCCCATCATTGATACGTCACTGCCTCATTTCACAGGTTATCTTATCCCATTCAATGCTCTTACTTCTCTTTCACACACACAACTTTCTCACCGGTCATCTTTGACTCCAATTTACTTCCTCATTCCTTTCTCTATCTTCATAGTAGAAGGGTTCTCTTCTAGTTAGTTTTACATGCATTTGATCACTCCGTTTATGCTTTGTCTAACAGATTAATAATCTATTGTAAAAGTTTTATTACATCTGTTATCGTTATTACTGTAAATAGAAGATTATTAGGATCCTAATATTTAGACAGTATTTTGAAAAAAATATTTCTAGAATTAATTCCAACAAATTTATTTCTGTTTCTTTTAAATGTAATTACTAGAAATAGCTGAATTGAGAATGTAGTTGTCATTATGCTAATTAATAAAATGTTTCTTTTCTTTCTCTCATTATTTAAGTGTTATATACTCATAGCTAACATATTGACCTCATGTACAAAGGTAACTTGTATTTGTTCGTTAGTGAGAAATAACCAAAAATAACTTTTTTAAAGTTTATTTGTCTAATAAACGATATATATATATATATATTAAAATGTTTAAAATGTCTAATATAAAACAAAGCCATATCATAATGGGGAGAACATACAAAGACTTATATACAATTTGAAAGAGTAAAAAACTCAAGGCATCATGGAATTTACAAGTTTCAAAAAACCACTTCTTGTCAAGTGAAAATAGAGGTTGAGGAATGAAAACAAAGGCTTACGAAGGGGTATCTTAACCTTAATAGTGTTAGGGACACTAATAGAAAAAGGACATTTATCATCGGTTCTCACAGGCCTTTATCGTCGGGTCTCGAACCGACGTTGACCCAGGAGACGTTAAAAATGACATCAGTTAAACAATCGACGTCACGTTGTCAACGACCACGTCGGTTATTTGATTAAAACCGACGTTGTATTGTCACACCACTACGTCGGTTGTATGGCTAAAACCGACATAGTGTTGTAATTTTTTAAAAATTAAAATAAAAAAATTATAGGTTGATAAATCTCTAATTGATACAAGAAAACAACACAAAAAATTTTAGAATTTTATAATAAGTATAGATATGTGAAATCAAAGACTACAATATAAAAAAATGGATGAAAAATAACAAAAAAAATAGAAAAGAAACCCTAAACGATGGAATTTTGGTTTTCGGAGGCTCAACCACCTTTGGCGGTTCCCAAGGACTTCGTTACCCCATTTCAAGCAACTTTTATTTTTGGAGCATCTCAATCCGAGTTCTCTATCAAAAGTTATGGCCGTTTAAAGTTTTTCGTTCAAAAATTTTTGAAACCCTAAATTTATGATACAAACATCCACAAAAAGCATTCCAAGCATACAAAGATAAGAAAACATACCTCTTGTAGACAGTGAGAGCAAAACCAGTAAACGAAAATCGACCCAAACACTTGCAAAACCATCAAACCAAACAAATAGTCCATAAAACATCTAAACCAGTGAAATGAAGCTTATAGCGCAATGCCTACCTCAAACGAAGCTTCAACGAGAATGACACCATTTAAAGCAACCAACCAACTCTAATGAAGGAGGAAACCACAAATGAAGGTGAAGGAAGCAAGAATGGAGGTTGAAAATGACGAAAAAAGACTCGGAACAGTGACGGAAGAGGGTGCGCAGTGGGAGAAAGAATAAAAAGTGAAAGAAAAAACGCGTATCGGGAGATTAAAGAAAGAGTATAACGTCGGTTGGAGGGGCCAACCGACGCCATTAAAACCCTAAATTTACCCAAATCCAACCCTAATTCTCTTCAAATTTGTTTACTGCACGCATGACGTCGGTTACAGGGCTAAAGTGACGTCATGCATCCTCCACATAACGTCGGTTGGCCTCTTCCAACCGACGTTATACACTTACCGCTAAAAAAAAAAGTTAAAATTTAAAATTTTAATTTTTACAGTATTTTCGAGGACGGTTGTAAGTGGTAACCGACGTCATGTATGTATATCGACGTCGATTTTTTAAAAACTAACGTCATAATGTTCATTTATTTACAAAAAGGCCACCACATTTTTGGTAACATCGATTTTTGGTTTAACGGACGTTGTATTGACGACGTAGAAGTCCTTTTTTCTATTAGTGGGACAACACAATGGACTCTAATTGGTGAAAAGATTTGAGGAGTATTTGTAAAAAAAGGTATGAAAGGAAAGTGGTTTGAAGACAATATTAAGTGAAGAATAGGAAAAGGTAATATAATCTTATTTTGGGAGGGTGCTTGGTTAGGAGAAACTCCTTTGAACGAATTATACTTTAGAATTTATGTCAATTCCAACCAAAAGGGGCTACTCTTAGGACAACGTGGTGAGTGACACGAACAAGAATGAGTGGAAATTAAGTTGGAGAAGAGAGTGATTTGCTTGAGAGATTTCACTGCAGGCAAAGTTTATAAACCTCATTCACATAACCTGGTTTTGTGTATACTTTACTTTTTTTTGTATAATGGTTGGAACATCCCTAAAATGCTCTCATTTAATAATTTTTTATTATTGATTTAAAAAAAATGTCAAAAATAGAGAGGGAACGTTTTCAAGAAATAAAAAATTTGGTTAATATCTAAGATCCAAACTCGTGTATCCACATAAGAACTTCTTTTTTGAAAAACATGTAAGGCCTAAAATGTCATGGATTTGGTAATGCATCTCCTGCATTTGTGCATAAGAATCCAGATAGCCATCCAATGATTTTGGAAAGCTTACAATACTAGCTCAAAGTCATACTCAAGCCAAAGATTTTTCTAACCTCTTTAAAAAGTTTTTTCAATCACAAGAATAATGACACAAGTATCTACACGAAAAACACTTGCAATACCAATGTAAGTTACACAACCTCCTAAAAAATTCCCTATGTGATCTATAAATAACCCCACACTTGTAATTGACTAAGATTGTCTTTGATAGTCCATCAATGTTACACTTAATCATACTAACTAATGGAGGATGCTAGTAAACTTCTAAAATACCTCGTATAGTGATATAATGAATAGAAATTTTAAAAAACTTTAGCACATTTATGAATGTTGTTATTAATTTTTCTAGTCAAAATATTCTCACTCATTATGTTGACTACAACTATGACCATAAGCGTTTGCTCCTGATGTGAACCCGGTTAGGAATAAACTCCAAAACCCACAACAAAGAGTAGTTGAATGCCCCAAGATCCCTAAGTATTTAGATTTAGGATGATCTACTCAGAACCCTTGTCTTGCGGAAAAGAAAACGCAGCAAAGACCCTAAAGTAAGGTAAACGCCACAAGGATGATTAGCCCTTGATAAGTTGCAAGTTCAAATGAAGAACTCAAGAGAGAAACTCTCACTTCTGAAATTTTCAGATTCAAATTCGTATTTCCAATTCAAAGTTGCTGTTTACATGTGTTTTTTTACTTAAGTAGACCTTTGAGCTTTTAAAAAGCTAACATAACTCTTCAACAACCTAGAAGCCTCCAAATTTAATGCAACAACAACTTTTTGGCACACTTATAGATGACTAATTATTACATCAAATGGAAAAACGAAAAACACAATTTACTAAGCATGACTACTCTAAGCTCTATGGAAAATTAATCAAAATACATCAAAATAAAAAATTTAAAATATGCCCACAAAATAATGGGTGACTCTTCAGATTTTAACCTAAGCCCAAAGTAGCCCATTTACACTTAAATTAAATCTGGTGATGCATTTTCTATGGGCCCTTCTCTTCAAATGATTTGCTTTTAGCCCAAATCTCCTTCATTTAATTCCTTCATTAGCCCATATCAAATTAAGAACGTGATTAGGCTTCAATTCAATCTTAGACTTTGTTTGCGCATTCAAAATGTCTTGAATTAGCCCAATCAATGGCTCTTTCAGTTTTTGAGCCCTTGACCTGGTGATTTGTCCACTTAGAATTTGCAAAGCATCATTTGAATTATTTATTTGTGCAAGTGCTTGAGATTGGTTAAACTTCAGCTCTTGGTTCTCATCAGCTCCCTTATGATGACATTGCTATCAAATTTCAGTTTATTTCACATCTATCATATATTTCAAAAGACGTGAGTATAATCAGAGAGATTTACCACTTTGAATTGTTTGATCTAGAAACAATAATGAATTGGTGTGCACTAGTACAAATATGGATTCTATATTGGTTGTAGGAGGTTTTTTACATTAGTTCCACAATCAATGTTAATACAAGTGATGTAGATAGTTCATGACTTTTTACATTGGTTCTTCAACTAATGTAAAATATACCAATATTATATCGGTTATAAATATAATCGACGTAAAATAACGTTTACAAGAGTAAAAAAAAAATTGGGACCTATTACATCGGTTGTGCCTTAAAACCAATGTAATAGCCCCTTTCAGTGTGTCTTAAGAGTAGCAAGATTGGGAACATATTACACCGGTTATCAGTGGAATTGTAATATGAGACATACTACATCTGTTAATGTAGTATCCCATCGCTAGAAAATTTTGCAAATTTATTGAGACATATATTACATCAGTTATATGTATTAATCGATGTAATATGTGGTTCTTTACATAGGTTAGTGTCTTATAACTAGTGTGATATGTGATGCTTTTCTTTTTAAGTTTTGTCAAGTTTAATATTTTCCCAACTTGTAACGTTTTTCCCAACCAAAATATCAAGAAAATAATACAAATGTAAACATAGGAATAATAACAACTTACGCAAATGAAAACTTATGAAAATTAAAATTAACATAACATATATCAAATCCAATTAAAAAACAATGTCTATGTACATGTAACACACATTCATAAATGTCTCTATAAGCTCTGATTTCTAATGTTAATAAAATATCTTGCCCATCCTGGTGAATTTCTACTATTGTGTGTCTATCAACTGAATCAGTATCTGAAAAAAGTTGAAATACAAAATAAATATTAGTTTTCATTATCACATATGAAATCACTAATTTAGCTTTTTCAGAATATTAAAATCTTTTAATACCTGCTCCCAAAGAGTCAACAATATTGACATCAACTATAGTCCACATTTAATACATCACATAATAGCCACATTTACCTTATTGCTTATTGCACTATAATATATAAAAATTAGCCAAGTTAGTTTATTCAACCACTAAAAAAGAAAATTTTAATATTTTCAATGAAGAACTAAATATCTTAGGAAAAAAATTCCAACATAGGTTATGTGATGATGGAGTGGAATTATCGTCTAATACATTGTACATTAATTTCACTAAAAAGAAAGATTTTAGTAATTTAAAATATATTATATAAACAACAATAACATATGATTTCTTAATTAAATCATACATGTATACTACAATCTTCATATCTGCACTTGACTTTCTATACAATGAACAAAACCACACAACAATATTGTCTATGGGAGAAATAAGCATCAATTGTCAATGAGATCGAAAATAGTCAATTGATTAATCATGTTCTTTGAATTATGTAACATCTAAATGTAGCCAATTTTACTTACTCATTAATAATAGGAGCCACATAAATCTTCTAACAAGATTCCTAAATCCATCATTGAATGTAAGCTGTCATTCCATTTTTTATTCCCAAACTTTTGTATAGATTATAGCTTAAGGAATCTATAAATATCAACATTTCCCATGTTCATAATTAATTGATTTATATACCTACATTGTTAATATAAATATGAGTGACAATGCTTCATGAAACATCATTTCATCAAATAATATATAAAGATTTAAAAATATACTTACATCATTCATAGTTGAATAACTATAATGTTGAGGAATTGATTACCCTAAATGATTTCAAAGACATTTTACATGGTTATGTACAACGGTATATTACTGTTGTCCACCCCAAACATTGTGACATCCCAAGGAATGACACAAAATGTCTCAAACAATTCATGTGATATCCTAACCAACACCTGAATTAGATTCACATTTGGTTGGAGTTGTGGCTGGAGCTCAAGACGCAAATCACCACCAACTAGGGACTTTTGTTTCCTCTTACAGTCTTGTAAGACATGATAACAAACATTATGTATCAATCTAAATAACAATAAGAGAAACTAATTAAATATACCTTATTATTTTTTTGAAATGGCCTTAATCAGATGTGTTGGCCGTGTTCCAAGTGCCTCTCCCGCTAGATTAATATCTGATGTGGGCACTTGAACTATAGTACTTCCATCTCTAACTTCTTCAATGACCACTTTAGTCAAATCACCATGCATGGGCACTGTATGCATTGTTGAAGCTCTTGGATACACTCTCCCAATGGTAACTAGACAAGAAGGAACTTCTCCAAAATAACTTACACCAATAGGAAATATCAATGTGTGTTTCCTCCTCTTCTAAATCCTTGGCAGCAAAACTAACCTTTGTGCTAACACGACCACGAGTAGGAAGTACATCTTGCTCGAGCGAACTATGCTGCTAGGAGATAGCCATGTCTCAACTCATTTGTAATTTGTGCTTTTATCTACTTAGTTAATTGTGGTGTCAGCCTCTGCATCAATTGTGTAGCTAGTTCCTCCATTATCTCTTGACTCACAAAAGAGCTAAGGAGGAGTTGATCTAGTGTATTGTTTGACACACACCAAAACTAGCAATATGTATACAACTAGGGTGCTCTTTAATGCCAATAACAATGGTCAAGATGTCATTTCGACCTTGGCACACAACATTTCCCTGTGAGCTTTGCTCCACCAAAGCATCCTATAAAGAATAATACAAGATTCTAATTATACATGGATAACTAAAAAAGCAAGACATTATTATGATTATTATGAACTTACAATACGTTAGGCAATCTCTAATGACTTTTGAGATGTTATATGTCGTCCTGCTTTAGTCCTAGTTAACTTCCATTTCTTATGTCGACTAGGAGGGGACGAAGGACAGATAAATTCTTCAACAAAAGCTGATTCCTTTTGTATTTTTAACTTGTCTTCCATCACCTTCTTTTCCAACAAATCATAGCCTTACTGAGATAGTCTGTAGGTGGTAATATTTCTTTGTTGGATATCTTGAACTTTCTTCCTCTTTTACTATAGATAAATAATACAAACTAATTGTGGATCATGATCTCAAAAGATGAAGGAGGAAAATACATCTATAGTTGATAGAAGATGACAATAGCTTCATTTTCTAAGTTGTTCAACCTATTAGGATCAATTACTTTTCTACAAACAGCATGGAAGAATAGACAGAGACGAGTAATGACTTGTCTAACACTTTCTGGTAAAATGCCACAAATAGCCACTAAGAGAAGGTATTGCATGAGAACATGACAATCATGATATTTTAAGCCCATAAGTTTTTCGAATCTTCCATTGACACGAGGCTTTTAATATTTAAAGAGTATCCTTGTGGTACTTTAACACCTCGTAGATACCCATAGAAACTTACCTTTTCAAAATTTGACAAAAGATGACACGTTGGAGGCAAATATATTCCTTTACCATGAGGTTGTGGTTGTAATTCCAAACGAATACCCATCTCAACCATATATTTACAAGCATTTATACCATCCTTCGTATTTCCTTTAATGTTTAACAACATACCAATTATACTATCACAAACATGTTTTTTCATGTGTATTACATCTACATAATGTCTAACATTTAACTTTGACCAATATAGAAGTTCAAAAAATATTGATTTCTTCTTCTATATGTTTTTCACACCACTGTTTTTGAGTGTTTTTCCAAAAGTCACTTTGACATGACACACTCGGTTATACACTTGCTCACTAGTTAAGGGTGAAGGTGTAATTTTTTCCTTCTACCATCCATTGAAAACTTCTTTTAACCTATGATAAAGGTGATTACGTTCCAAAAGCCTCCAATGCCCAATGTAAGATGTCTTTCTCCTATGTTTTAGTTGTTGGTAACTTGTGTTATCTTTACATATCGGGCAAGCTTTGACACTACAACTGCTCAAATTCTCATATTTCGAAAAATCATTAATGGTGTAAAATAACAATGCACGCAAATTGAAATTCACATTTTTATATGCATCAAGTACCTCAACTCTTTCATCCCATAACAACCTCAAGTCTTCTATCAATAGACTTAGATAAACATCTATGTCATTCCTGGATTGTTTTAGTGTTGATATCATCATAAACTACATTGTATATTTTCTCTTCATACACAACCAGTATGGAAAATTATAAATAATGACCAAAATGGGTCATGAACTATGTTTGTTACTTAAATTACTATAAGGATTCATTCCATTTGTTGCAAGAAAAAGTTTAAGATTTCTTAGATCAGTCCTAAACTCAGGATACAAACAATAGATTTTCTTCTATTGCGGTGAATCAGTAGCATGTTGTAACAACCTATCACATTTTCTTTCATTTGCATGTCACCTAAGGTTCTTTACATCATTAACATTGGCAAAAAAAGTTTAAATCGTGATATGATGTAAAAATACCATAATACTTTTACAGGAGGATTCTTTTTCATATCATCTTCATCATTGTTATCATCCTTTGCTTTGTATCCTGATACCCGGCATCTTGGACACTTGTGCAATGCTTTAAACTCTTTTTTTATATAATATATAGTCATTGGGTCATGTATGTATTTTATGGTACTCTATACACATCGAAAACAATATTTTTTTTACCTCATAGTGACGGGTCGATAATGTATTAGTTTCTCAAAGCATTTCACCTAACAACTCAAGCCATTGAGTAAAACTTGTATCAAGATACAAAAATATTTCTTAATTTCAATAAATCATACATATATGCTTATGCTTGATGGAAATAATCTTTTCTAATATCACAAATCATATATGTAATTCTTATAATGTATATTAAAGATGTATGGTTGGTGGAAATAATCTTTTCTAATATCACAAATCATATATGTAATTTTTATAATGTATATTAAAATGTGTACATTAAGATTGAGATACGTATCACCATGGTCCACATTGTTTCACCAAGGATTACCCAAATGCGAAATCAATATTAGTATAAGAGGCTTTGGTGAGTGAGCAAAAATTAGAGGCAAATTTTAAAAGTTCTATAGTTGATGAAAACCAGGATTTAATTTTGTTTATTCAGAGACGTTTTATCGGCGGTATCGTTCTCTGAGTGCCTTGTCCTCCGCGTCCTCCCCTACACCGCCGCCCATCGCGACATCCTCCCCTGCCTCATGTTCTTC
>Ga0099825_1003755_pt1 | contig 20137 bp, 7 predicted proteins | sample SiratroredBW_FD_76838 | JGI IMG/M metagenome (GOLD analysis project Ga0099825, IMG submission 76838) | Root nodule microbial communities of legume samples collected from California, USA - Siratro red BW | ecosystem: Host-associated > Plants > Roots > Nodule | place: USA: California | collected... | reverse complement strand
TTTTATAATTTATTATAATTTTTTCTTCCAATATCAATTTTAATATAAAAATACAATCACAAAATTATTATAATTTATTTTAATATAATTTATTATGCCAAATTTAAATTTATTATAAAATATTTTTTAATTTAAATTTAATTATTTTTACAATATTTTTTTCTTAATTTTAATAAACTAATAATCACATTTTTTTAATAACTATCACAAAAAAAAAGTGCTATTACAGAAAATAAAAAAGTGTTATTTCATGAATTAAAGAATAAAGAGTGTTATTGAAAGAAATAAAAAATAAAAAATACTATTAAAAGAAATAAAAAGTAAAAATGTACTAATTGGGTAAAAAATTCAAATAAAAACACAAGAAAAAGCAATTAAAATTTAACGGTATGTATAAAAGAAATGTGCACTCTTCTATTTGTTGGTAGTTAACAAACACTACTCTTGCCTAACCTTAAATTTATATATAAATCTAATGGTTATTAATTTCTTTTTTCGCAAAAACTCATTTCCAATTAATATTTTTACCATTAAAAGATAGATCAGTTAAAAATCAAGTTTTATCTTATTTAAGAGAATCTATTTGAACTTTATACTCCAACGTGTCTTTGTATCTATCTCATACTCCTCAAATAACCATGATGGCACTAAGGTCTCATATATAGAAAAATTACTACTTCAAGTAGGCCATACAATCATTTTTTAAAAATATTTAGTGTCATCACAGTTATCAATTATCATTTATAATTACTAATAATTATATCCACTACTTTATATGCACTAGAATTATTTTCATATCACTATTTTATACTTTCATTGTCTATAAAACTTTAACAACATAACGATTATAATAAGAATATCCAAAAAGTTAAAAGCGGACCAAAAATCATCATGACAATTCATATGATCAACACACATTCATATACCAAGTTAGTTCAATCAATTGTTGGTGAATTCAAATTTAACGTTTAACAAGTATAATTACGTCATCATACTATGTAATTAAATAAAAAAACAAATTGATGGTTAGAACAGTTATAATAAAATTAAAAACATAATAAAAAACAATAATTTAAAATATAGTTCTTTTATCAGCACAAAAAGTAAATTAATAGAAAACATAGAAGAGGTGCTTCATTCTTTTACACAAAATAACATCTCAAAATCGTGGTCCGGATAAACCAACACTACAAATGTCTTATGATATATGGTTTATATAATTCCTTATCAATATCTCCATCCTCAAAATCATCCTCGTCAACACATTTGACCTATCCATCCCACGGCTATAAAAACTAACTAATCCCTGTTTCAAGGCATAATTATATCCATAAACTTAAAATATAATAGTAAAACAGTAAAAAAATCATCGCCTAATAGTTTGATGTCAAAAACAATAAAATTAAAATATTTCTAACTTTTTCCTATAATTTTATATAATTTTGATTAAAGTGAATTTTGTACAGAACCATAAGTTTTTATATCCAAAGAATCCAATTATGGATCCATAATTTCCAAATTTTGCACATGTAGATACAAAGTGAAATAGGATCGCAATACACTAGAAATTGTTGAATAATAATTTAAATTAGTGATCGAAAAATTCAATTTCTATTAGTGATTAAAAAATTTAATAACCATCAGTGATCGAAAAATTTCGATCACTATTTCTTGTCACTCATTCGATCACATATTATATCACAAATTCGGCCACTAATTCGTTCATAAATAATAATAATAATAATAATAATATAACAACAATATTAATAACAATAATAAGAATAATAATAAATATAATATTAACAATAACAGTAATAATATTAAAAATAATAATAATAACAACAACAATAACAATAATAATACTACAATTACTACTATTACTAATAATAATAATAATAATAATAACAATAATAATAAAAATACTACAATTACTACTAATAATAAAAGAATAATAATTATAATAATATCAATAATAATAATAGTATAATAATAATAATAGTAATAATAAGAATAATAATAATATTATTATTATTATATTAATAATAATTGTAGCTATAGTAATAAATATAATAATAATAATCGTAATATGATAAAAAAATTGCTATGGTCTCATGCTTATAGGTTCTCTCAAGCTGCTGAAAGGTCTTGGGTCAACATATCCTAGTACACTTTATTCAAAAAGATATAGATAATCATTACTATAATACAAAAGATAAAAAGAGATAAGTAAAATAAATTCACAGTTACATTTTTCATTTATAAATATGTAATGTAATAGTTAAAATTAATTGTGATTAATGAATTGAAATAAATGTAAAGTTAATTTGAAGAGAAAAGTTTTTACATATTGTAAAGAAAAGTTAAGTGCTGTGAATTTAGTTTATAGAAATAAATAAAGTTACTAATAGATATAATTTAAAAATTAACAATAAATTTATTTAAAAAATTATATAATATTTTCAAATTTTTCTTTCTAAATTTATTGCTAAATTTTAATTTTATTTTAATTTATTTCTATATTAGTAACTAAATTCAAATATTTAACTTATACTTAGTTTTGATAAATATATTTTATACTAAATTTTAATTTTGTTTTATTTTTCTTTTCAACATCAAACTTACTCTTAATTTAATTCAATATATTAATATCATACTAACATCATTTTTATTTTAATTTAAACAATAATCTAGTCAACCTTTTTTTTTTTAATTCAAAATTTTCACTACATAAAAACTATCTTTCCATTTAACTAGTTTACATAAATTTTATTTAAAACAAATAATTTTTCTTTGTAACTACTCTTCCATATCACCTATTCAAATCTGTCCATATTTGAAATTAAATAAAAAAAATACACTATTTTAAAAATTTTGCATAAAAATTATGCTAGTTTAAAATTTTTGACAAGAAAACAAATACTAAGTTCCTACAAGAAAGAGACTCACAATACTGCATAATAAAATGTTACATTATCTTATCTAACTAAGTTTTCTTATAAAGCCTGCCGTGGCAGCAAAGTTTTTCTATATTTAATCTTTGTCATTAATATTTGTATGTACGTATTTTTTTAATTTAAAGATAAGAGAATGGTTCAGAATAATAACTTAATGATAGAATAATAAGTGGTGGAATAAAATTCTTCGAATTTTCAAGAATATATAAAAAAGTGTAAAGAAAATTAAATGGAAATAAGATATGTATATGAAAGAAAAAATTATACAAAAGAGTTTTCAACAAGCACATACATTTAGTCAAAATAAATCAAATAATAATTCTAATAAATAAGAAGAAAAATGGGAAAAAATCCTAAAATAGAATTTGTAGTGCAAATAACCTTCTTTTGCTCTGTGAAATTTCGTGGGAGGATTAAACCACTTACAAATTTCCTGTCAAAAATCAGTCCAGTTCAAAGATAAACTAATTCCTAATTACAATTCAAAAGTATGCACTTAAAAAATATATATAAAAAAAACATAATTAATAACTTTTTTCTTCTTTCTCTGTTGTATTTTTTAAGAATGACCAAAAACCAACACTCATCATCCCCTGGAGCCAAATTAATCCTTTCTCATCAATTTTTTATTCTAAGGTAGGAAGTATAGGTTCTTAGACTCATGAAGCAAGCAACAACTGCAAGTTCTGTAAGGAAATCATAATCTTATCTCATTGATATGTCTTCATCTCTGATTCTCCTTTTTTCTAAAAATGTCATACAATTATTGTAAGATGAGATGAGCCAGGAAGCTCTTTTTCTGAAAAATTGGTACACACAACTACCAAAGAAACCACTTAACAACCAAAGAAACCACTTAACTTTTACTATTTCTATAAGTTTTGAATGAAATAAAACCACTATTTTTTTTCAAATGAAACAAAAAAAAACAATTTATTAACAATCAAATCAGTAAAGTGTAAAACATTTCAGAAATAACTGTCTCATGATTTGTCAGTTTGCGGACTTTTTCGCACGCTTGAAATGAGGGTACACGGTTGCTGTTTGAAGACAAGAGAAAAGAAAAGATGACAATCCACAGAAACAGCAGAAAACAATCCACAGAAACAAAAGCAGCCTCTGTGTCTGTCAATCTGTCTTCTTCTCCCTCCCCTATAAAGTAATTAAAGAGGATGCTCAACTTCCTGGACCATTTTGCTTCACTGCATTCAACTCTTCTCAACAACAATTACTATTCTACATTATAAAATATCCACACACATTAGTAGAGTTTAATGTTCTCTAACTAAGTTCCAGTGTGCCTGTCAATTTTTTTACAGCAATGGACCAGATCCCATAACTTCATCAATGATCTTTCAATCTTAACATCTTTACATATATTTTTGCCTTTGTTAAAGATTTGCAAACATTAAATTATGACAGTTTTTGATCAAGTTAAATTAGTTCCATAATTAATAATGTTTATAAACACTAAATCTTTAAGTATCAAAGTTTTAGGTTGTAACTGGTATCACACTTTCTCCTATGGAAAACTCAAAATCCAAAAAACAGCTGTAGACTTAATTCTGCAGTTAATGAGCCTCTCTCAAACTAAGTTTTTAATATATTGAAACTATGTCATACATGATAGATCATACATTATGGATGATAGATCATACATTATGGATGATTATATAAATTTATTTTTTATTTTGCATTTTCTTTAGTCCTTTATAAAATAAAAGAAAATTCTGCAGAAAGATTTCCAAAAAATGTATAGAATTAGAACAAAACATTACATGCGTACTGTTATTGCTGCAGATTCCATGCAAATTACAGAGATATGACAAGAAATAAGGCAAGAACACGATAAAGAGAAACATCTATGGAGATGCAGGTATTTACAGAAGCAAATTTGCGAGCAACATGTCAGACAAAGAAGGAATGAACTCCAACCACTTGAAACTGCCACTGAAATGTAAAACATGTCATGTGATCCAAAATTGCTTCTACCAAACCAAAAGCCCTTGAAACAATTAACAAAGAAACTTGCTTCCTGAACCTACAGAAAAATAAAGCACTCCAGTGACACCTGTGGGTTCTCTAGAGACTCCTTCACCGAAACGCCGTCGTTTCTCTCCACAACATCATTGGCCACTGGAACCCGCCGCGTCGGCGACCGGATATTACTCCGGCCTCCACGCGACGGTGACCTCGACCACCGGATGGACCCCTCTCCGGAAAGTCGGCGTGCCTGATCAGAAACTCTCCGGGGAACTGGCCGTGGCCTCACCGGAATTTCTGGCTTGCTCGCCGGAGATTTCTGCCTCCGGTCCCTGGGGCTGATTCTACTGTCGACGGCGCTCGAACGCTTCCGGTTTCGAGTTGCGTTGCTTCTCTTACTTGTGGCTTCATCTTCTCGGTTTTCCGTGACGGTGGTGGTGGCGGTGGTGGTGGTGGAGAAACTTTCGCCGTTGCTGCACGTTTCCGACATAAAAGACACTTCTTCAGGTTCCAACGCTTTTTTTACGGGCACCTTTGGTTCCAACGCTTTCTTTATGGGCACCTTTGGTGGCTCAACAGCGGGCAATTGGGTCTTCATATGTGGCTTAAAAGTTGGAATTTGTTGTAGTTTGGAGATGGGTGTTTCAGAAAGAACTTCTTTCACATATTCTTCTTCAAGAGGTCGTGGGTTTCTGATTCTGCAGTTTTGTTCAAGGGATCCGAGGTGGGGTTGTTTGGGTTCATTTTGGGGTTGGTTGGAATTAGGGGTGCTTAAGCAGCAACCCATTTGATTTTTTTGGAACAAATCGCGAAGAGTTTTGAGTTTCAGGTTGCAACAATGTTGTTGTAGTAGTGGTGGTTAGAACAATGCAGTGTAGAATGTTGTTGCATGGCTTAGGTTGTTTGGTTTTGAAAATTTTGATGGGTAAGGAAATGAAAAGTGATTAAACGGCCATTGAAATGTAGGGTGATTTGGGAAAAGGCTGTGAGAAGAGAAAAAGTGGAACACAGAAAGAAAAAAATAGTAACTATGGATGTGAACTTAGATTGTAGAGGTTGGGTGGAGCAAGAACATGGTTGGAGCTGCTTAAATAGTCTTGATCTTTCTCTGAATGAACACACTTGCATCCAACGATCTTAAATTCTGTCTATGCTATTAGAGAGAAATTATTTTTTGTTTGTTATTTTTTTTCAAATTTTGTGAGAAATGGATTTAATATATAGTGCACTATATTATCACTCAATAAAAAATCATAATATTAACAAAGTTCAACATAATTAACTAATTAATAATTGAACTTTTTAAATACTAATCATGTGAATAAAGAAGAGTTTCTCATTTTTTATTTAAAATAAGTAATGTATTTTCTTGGACTTGTATTATTTGCTCATAACCTTAGCAGGATAAAATCTAATCTAAGCATGTAATATATTTTCCTTTTAACTAAATAAATATTTTGAATTTAATCTTCCTATAAATGTTTAAGTTTGGTTGCGTGCATGGGGCAATTACCAAGCATGGCTGTTCCATGGAATTCATAAAAGTTGAGAATTTTTTTTCACTGACTTGTCCGTATAGATGAACTTTTTAAATAATAAAAAAAAAAGATACAGTAATTTTAAAGTATTGCCTTGGATTCTTTTCAGTAAGATATATTCGAGTTTGTGGCTGCGTTTAGAAAGCACTTTTAGGTCCTTTTTAGTTCTTTTACCTGAAAGTTGTTTCATTTTATTAATAATGTTTGAATAGATAATATTTTTTAAATTTGAATGAAGATTAATCTCTATTTGAAAAACTTCATTTATTATTTTTTTCAATAATTTTCTCTATTCATTTGAATATAAGATTTTCTTTAAATAATTCAAATTTAATTTTACTTAAGTCAACGTGTTGGTATATAAAGTAAGATTTTATTGTTATTACTTTATTTCTTTTCTTACTTGATTTATTTAAATTATACTATTTTATCATTTATATTATTATTTTAACTTTGTACTTTAATATACTTAACTGTTACGTAAATGATGATTTATTTTAAATTTGATAGCTATGTTTTAAAATGTAATATGTGATTCATATTAAAATGTATAATAGAAAAAATATAATAGTTGAAACTAAGAAACGTGATAAAACAGTTTATCTTCAAATAAAAAAAATATGAGAGTTTAATAATTAGCTGATATTTTCAGAGTTAACATAGATAGTTATTACTAAGCTTGTCTCATTCCCTTTATATTTCACATAAAAGAACATTCCTATGCAAAAGCTTGTCTCATTTTTTTTTTTTTTTGTTCAGTTATTTGGTTCTATTCTTCAAATGTTGAATTGAATGGTAAATTACAAATAAAATTCCCGTATATGACTTATTTTTCAAAAAAAAAAAATCAATAGATAAAATATTAATAGTAATATATAATGTTTAAATCATATACTTTTAAAAATGTCTTTATTATTAAAATTATAACTTTATTTTATAAAATAAAATTATATTACAATGTTAATTTTTAAGAGTTTTAACAACTTGTAAAACAGTAAATAATATTTGTTTGTATATGAATCATTTATTATGTTTTATTTCTATCACTTTTCTTTCGATTGTATAAAATATTGTACAATTTGTTGTTACAAATAATAGTTATTTTTAAAATTAGAAGAGAAATCATAAAAAAAGGTGTATAATTAAGACATGTTGTCTCTATGTTTTAATATAAAATAGTGTAAAATTTAAAAGTTTAAAAGTAAGTTTAAGTTGAAAGTAACCAATTTAAGGGTAAATTTTTTTAAATTAGAGTAATTTTTATGTGAAATTCCTCAAATGGTATATTTTTTTTTTTATTTATTTCTGACTGGGAGTAAATTGTGCATGAGAGATATGATATTACTGTGAAGTAATGATTTTCCTATTTCACTATTTGATTTAAGATTAAGTGAAATACAGAAAAGAGAAAACCATTTTAGTTTACCAAATGAAATCCTACACTTAAGGCACAATTCAATTAATGAGTTAGTTAAAATAGTGAGAATTTTAGGGTGGTTAATATTCTCTATCCATACCTCTTTTGTTTGTTAGCACGTGTGTTGATACTGTGCAACTAAGATAAATGTACAATTATTGATTGATGAACGTAATTGTTGAAATTAATTATGATTAAGTAATTGAAATAAATGTGAAGTTAATTTGAATGGAAAAATTGTTATAGATTGTGAAAAAAAAGTAACTACTACCAATAAATTTTATGTAAACTAGTTAAATGGAAAGATGATCTTTATATAATGAAAATTTAAATTGTTTGAATTAAAATAAAGGATTGATGGGATTATTGTTTAAATTAAAATACAAAATGATGTTAGTATGAGATTTATATATTGAATTAAATTAAGAGTAAGTTTGATGTTGAAAAGAAAAATTAAATTAAAATTTAGTAATAAAATATATTTAGCAAAATTAAGTGTAAGTTGGATATTTGAATTTAGTTACTAATATAGAAATAATTTAAAATAAAATTAAAATTTAGCAATAAATTTAGAAAGAAAAATTTAAAAATATTATATAATCTTTTAAATAAATGTATTGTTATTTTTTAAATTATATTTGTTAATAACTAAATTTATTTCTATATTATAAATTTACAATAGGGAACTTTTTTACACAACATGTAACAATTTTTCTATTCAAATTAACTTGTTTAATTACTTAATCAAAATTAATTACAATCATTACATTATAAATAAAATATAATTATGCATTACTGTGCATTTATTATTCTAAAATATTTTAGTTAAGCAATAACTACACACCACACAAAAATCAGAAGAGGAATGGGTGGAAAATATTAACAATTTCAAAATTGTGCAGTATTCTTACTATTTTAATTAACTCATTAATTGAAATTGTGCAATCATTACATATTTATAAATAAAATGTAACTGTGCATTACTATGAATTTATTTTAGTTATACAGTAGCAACACCAAAAAAAATAAAAGAGAAATAGGTGGAGAATATTAACAACCTTAAAATAGTATTCTCTTCTCATGATTTCATTTAATCTTAAATTAAATTATGCAATAAGATCACAATTTCTTTACAATGATATTATATTCCTATGCATGATCTATGGGAAAATAAAAAAAAATACTATTTGAGGAATTTAACATGAAAATTATACCAGTTTAAAAAATTTGCCCAATTTAAGTAATAGTATTTGACAAAGTAAAATAAATAAATAAAAGATAATTACACATTCACTTTTAGGGATTTTTCATATTCTCTATTCATAATTTGAGCTTCAAAAATCACCTTCTTCAATGTTAAGTGTTTACTTTTATGTGTGCGGATCACTAAAAAAATTATCATAAATAATTAAGAAACTGTACTTAAATTTTATCTAAATAAAGCTGTGCAATCTTTTTTTAATACGATATACAAGATACTTAGTATGTAGAATTAATTATTATTTGCTTGATGCTCTCAGTTATTATTTTCTTGAAAGCAAATAATAATGTTTGATTAAAAAATTTAAAAATAAAGTTTTGTATTGCCTTTAGGAACCGTTAGATATTGAATTCATTTTATGACATCATATTTATGGACCACGCTTCGTAATTCATGTTAGTTTATGATACAACCGTGCTTATAAAACTCTATTCGAATGTAGGAAATTGTAGTTTGAAACTGCTTTTGCCAACCCTTTAACTTGAAAGAATTCAAATTCCGAATCTTCGAAAACTACGCGTCGAAGAAAAGTGAATTTTTATGTTATTTAATATAGTTTTTGGCACTGTTTTAAGTAGTCTAAATTTGAGCACGTTTTCTTAAATGAGAACACTTATTTCCTGCATTAATAGGACACTTGATGAAAATAAGATTCTCTTTGATATTATTTTCCTCTTCAGAAAATGGAAAAGATGAATTCAAAAGTGAATTCTGAAATTTAATGCAAGAAATTGAGAAGGACGAGCTCAAAAGGCAATTCTAAAAGTTTATGCAAGAAAGGGAAAAGATGATTCAAAAGTTAAACATGGTGGCCAAGGCTGTCAATATCATGCTAAAGAACGTAAGGAAAATAAAGATGGATGCCTTTTGAATTGTCACTAAAGAAAGATAGTAATTTGATTTCAAATCAACAAAACGAATACACAGAGAAAGCTATGAATACGTGAAAATTTTTTAGTAGTATTTTGAAAATAATTTGTAAGCTTTGAATTGATTTTGTGTTAATACTATAAAATAATTTTATCAGTGTCTCTACCCATCTTAAACATTATTTATAGAATGGCAAATCAAAATTTCACTAAAACCATAAAATAGTCATTATAGTTATGTATTTTTGTATATGTCAAGATCTTACGTCAACCTCAATTTAGAATAAATTTATATTAGTCCTTCTCGTATTTATATTTGTAGAAAAGTTAAATATATTTATGTATTTATTTAATTTCTATTTACATAAAATTAAAATTTGATAAGAAAACTTTAATAAGAAAGTGATAGATCCTTATTATTGTTATCATTGAAAAAAACTAATTTCCTATTTCGGTCTAAAATATTCACATTTAAAAAAATTCAAATGCATTTTCTAAGCACACAAATTGGTTATTTGCAGGTATAGCGATTGTAAAATTTATGTTTCTCCGTCATTATTTTATTAAAATAATTTAATTATATTTTCTAGTATTTACTCTTGCAATACTCACTGGTGGAAAAAAAGATATCACAATTACCATATCTAAAAAATACAGTTTTTACATTGTTAAAACCTAAAAACAAAAATTGTACAATTTTATGTCTTGAGAACCTAAAAGTGCAACACCCGTAAGAAGACAATCACTTTTAACTTTCAAGTTGGCTTACTTCTCAAACAAACTTTAAACTTTGAAATAAACTTTATAACTTTTTAATCATAAAAAAAAAAAAAAAAACCCTGGTATTACGGAATACTGATAAATTTTGAATATCTATATGGATAACTACTAAAATTATCCCAATATGCACCGATCTAAATGGTAACAAATTAAATCGAATCGTTATTTTAACATGAGTCAATCTGAGAAGTCTGTAAAACAATATTTTGACATAAATTAAATTAGATAATTTTCCATTCAATTCTTTATTTTGTGGTCTAAGTGGACTTATAAAATAATAGTTATAGTTTTTAAAAATAATGTAATAATATTTTATTATATTTAAAATTAAAAATTATTGTCACTAATATAATTTAAAGTTTAAAAATACATAATTTATCTTTTATTCTTTATATTTAAATTATCTTTTAGTTTTTACAAAAGTGACCAATATAACCTATTGGCACCGAATCAGACACGATTTTAGTAACGTGGTTTAGTCGGTCTGCTATTTTTGGTACCTCTCTTGATAGCTAAAATGATCTTATGAAGCTCATCATCACAAAGAACTGAACAAACTTATGTGGTGGATACCTTCAATTCGATATAAAAAATAAAGGATACACCCCCTCCACACCTTCTCTTCTGATCAGCATCAGTTTGTTCAATTCTAATAAACAATGAAAACACAAACACCACCAAGATTTACCCCAGTAAGCATTTTACCACGACATACACACAGAACCCCCATATAGTACAAAGGTACCCCCCAAAACTTTCCATATTTCCACAGATTTTATATGCTTCAGGAATGTATTGTAACCAAAAAAGATTACTCAGTATTCCAGCTTTCAATTGTTTTACCGTCAGTCCCCACAAGATGTTGAGAGACAGCCCCTAGCCAGCCTGTCATAAATCACAACCCAAAAGAAGAATACCTCACCTCTCATTTCTCTACTAGGCTATCCTCCTGATGAATGTAACGGTAACACTATACATGGCTTCAGGACAATTATATGGGCTCTCGGTATTACGCTGCTATAACGTAGTACCAAACTCTAATTCAAAACTAAAGTCCAGTGAGATAAGTTTGAATGTCAACTAACAAATAAAACCAAATTGAGTTAAAATCAACTTCAACAGTATTAAAATCAGCAGCTTTAAACAATTTCTCAAATAGAGGTAAACATTTATTACTTTTAATAGCTACAGTAACTGGTACTAGTGAGTACCAGTTAAATACAGAAAATGAGTACAAGTGAATGAGACCATATACAATCAACTTTGAAATGAAATCTCCGAATTTCCAAATAATAGGTGTTGGGGTTGGGGAGGAGGCGGAGAAAAAAATGGCAGGCAGCACATGCCCATCAACAACATGCAATGAGCCTGCACTCGTTACATATAATGCACATTGGAGTGAGTAAATTAAAGAAGAAAAAGATAATGGATCAAGAGGATGTCAGCTTTGAGGGAGATGCAGCTCGATCTGATTCAATCATGGATTTAATATAGAATTCGCCTGCTTTGTATGAAGACCTCACCATGGGCCCAGATGCCACATATCGAAAGCCCTATATGCAAAAGAGAATCAGTTCGTCATTCATACCACATGATAGTTATAATTAAATACCATATGCAACTTTTATAGTATTACAGTTTTTCCACAAATCATCATGATGCGGGATGCAACAATTAAAAGGAGAGAAATGTGCCATCATTGCACTCGCTTGGTGATGAATAGAAATAGAATGACAGGTAAAGATTGCTATTGGCAGGTCCCCTGGGTCCGGGTGTGCTAACTCCTAAGAATAAATAGGTAATAACAAGCCTGAATTTACCACGGATTACCAAGATACGATTATTTTACAAAAACTGAACAAGAAAAATGATGCAGGAAATGTTTTTAAGTGCCCAAAATTTTGAGACAACAATAAATACAGGCAAGAAGCTCAAGTGTAATAAGTTTTATGCCACTCAAATATCTACTGCACCGTGATAACATAGGAAACAACAACAAAAAGATAGTATTGTACAAAACTGATCTTTTGACGAGAAAATATACTATCAGTAATTACTGTGGAAAGTATTGGATTTTTGGTATAGAGAGACGAAAGGAAAAGAGTCTGAATAAGGAGTTACAATAAGATGATAAAACACTGAATCTTTTTTATGCCAACACTATGACATAATCCTAACTAAATAAGAAGTCAAGTCTTGAAATATAAGGAACCTGGAAGTCAAAGAAATATCAAAACAGATATTATTCTTTTCAAAAGAAAAACTAATCTAAAGATAAAATCTAATATACTCTAAAATACTTTGATACAATATTGGTATTACAAGACATTCATCATTCTAACAATTACTTTTGGAAACCAATTAATTATGGGATATAACTGCTTTCTTTTTCAACAATTCCTAGGAATTCACAAAAAAATGAGTATTCCTCCAAACAAAAATAAGTTAAATAGAAACACATGAACAAAAGACTCACCATTTCCATGCCGAGAGTCCGATACTTATTAAAGGCCTCCGGGGTAACATATTCAGATACTGGCATATGGCGCTTTGAAGGTCTCATGTACTGCCCAAATGTCATCACGTCAACACCAGCCGCTCGAACCTTCTCCATTGTCTTCACGATCTGGCCAGGTGTTTCCCCGCAACCTAACATTATTGAAGTCTTAGTGAGTGTTCCAGCAGGAGCATATTCCTTGGCCATCATTAGAACCTCTAGTGACTGCTTAAAATTGGCACGATGATCCCGTACAACATTCTGTAGCTCTTCAACTGTCTCGATGTTATGTGCAAAGACATCTAGTCCTGATTTGGCAACCTTCTCTACACAGGTATTATCTCCTCGGAAGTCAGGAACTGTTACAACAACAATAATGCAAAAGTCATTAAAGGAAGAAATTTTCAGTTAGTATTTAAAAAGGTTTTTAATTAAGCATAGTATCCCAAATAATTCTCCAGCTCACAAATATATACTAAGATTGATACCTGATAAAAATATGAAAAAACAAAATCAAAACAAATTTATTCTCAATGACCTGTAAACAAGATCTCTTTTTAATTCTATTGAAAGCCATACCGTTAGCATATTACATTTCAGTAATAAAAATACTATGTCTATGAAATTCAGCAACAGACACTGCATGGTAAATTAGCACTAAAGGTACCACCTGATTCACCTTGCAACCTAATATCCTACATTTGAAACAAAAGATGGCACCTTCCTTTCATACCCATTGTCCCCTAACTATAACAGCAAAAGCATATAGATGCTTAATTTTTTAAATAGAACTAGGTGCCCACCTATCAGGATTAGGCTTGGCTTGGTTTGTTTGTTATTTGATAGAACCAGATGCCATACTATTTTCAAAAACTATAAACATTCAAATGCATACCTAGGGCTTCTATCAGGATATTAGGCTTCAGTACCTTCAGCTTCTGCACTGTTTCAGTAAAATGACCACTCCCTTGATCAGGTAAATCATCACGGTCAACACTTGTTATAACCACATAATCCAGACCCCATGATGCAATCGCTTCAGCCACATTGGTGGGCTCATCAGGGTCAGGTGGTGGAGGAGTTCTCGATGTCTTAACATTACAAAATCTGAAATTAACGACAAATAATTAAATGAAAGTGTTCTTGCAAAAAACCCAATCCATAGTAGTGGGTAGTCATTCAAACCTCACCCGAAGTTAGTTCTTATTACATCCCGTACTTCTTTGGGAAATTACACCTACCTCCTTTGCCTAGCAATGACCGTGTGTGTAGTTTCCCAAACAAAAGGATGTAATTGTAACAAGCACTACCCGTAAGAGAAGTCAGTTATAGTTATCGATTGGACAGTTAAAAATTTTAACATCAAAGTTTGTTGTACATCCAAACTCAAATTTAAACATGGTATTCTATTTCAGTGAGTGCGAATCGACAACTATTGAGTCACTGGTTATCGAGCCATTATAGGATTACATGCTGTCCTGTAAACTTGTCAAGTCATGAATTTGAAGGAAATGTATTTGAGATCTCACTTTCATAATAATATGACCAAAATAATATATTATGGTGGAGCTTTCTTGGAGGGGTCTTGGCCCCTAATTTTTTTTTCATATAAAAAAAAATAATTATTTTCAATTTTAGTAATTTTATATATTTGGCAGCTCCAAAATTTTTGTACATCTATTTTTGCACCTGCAAAATATCTCTTGAAGATCCGCCACTTGTATATACAAGTGTGAGATAGCTCTCACTCCATGAGCTAGTTTTGGATTTCAGTAACCGAAATTCTACATGTAATTTATTACAATCTCAGTTATACGTGCTAAGCCAGTAAACAACTCAATCTCTAAAACATGTTCACTGCTTAAAGCAATCACAGAATTCCATAGAATTCATAACATTAGCACAGAACTATTCCATGTCATTTTTGCTACTCCACTGGCGAGTCCTATCTGCTCTACTTATCAATCAAACTGAAACACACCAAAGATTATTTACTCTACCTACTTATCCAAATCTACACCACGTTTCCTAAAACGTAGAAAACAAATAAATGCACCAATTACAAAATAAATAAATAGTGAAACACACAAAAAGAAAACGAAATGATTGGATTATTACCTGCAACCTCGAGTACAAGTGTCACCAAGAATCATGATAGTCGCGGTAGCAGTGCCGGTCTCGCCGCCAGACCAGCACTCGCCCAAATTAGGGCACCGAGCCTCCTCGCAAACAGTGTGAAGCTTCAATTCCCGGAGCTTCTTCTTGATTTGCACGTACTTCTCGCCGCCGGGAATGGCCTCCTTCATCCACTTCGGCTTCGGAAGCGGCTTCTTCTTCGTCCCAACCTCTACCGAGTACGCGCTCTCGGATTTCATCCCAATGAAGTCCGAAAGAGACGGCGACTCCACGGCCAGCCGCTCCCGGAGCCCTGCCAGAGTCTGCGAGAATTGCGACGGCGCCGCCGGAGAGGTTGTAGATGATGAACTGAAGAGTCTCGCGGCGCATTTGATGTTTCCGGCAACGCTTCCAATCCGTGAATGCATCATCATCTCTCTCTGTGTCGGACAATCACAGATCGCCTAAGGCGGATAGAGAGGAACATGAGGACGAAGATTCACGCATGCCTACACCAACAACCCTCTCTATGGGCCTCAACATTGCTTGGACTCATGTTGGCCCAACTTTTAATTCTATGGGCCTACGTTACAATAACTACCAGCAAAACCTTCCTGCACCCCATCACTTCTAAGCTGCACTCCATCATTTTCCAAAAAATTTAAAAGTACTTCTCTGACAAAAATAAATTTCGAAAAATATTATTCAAAAATATATTTTAAAAAAAAATTTCTGAAATAAAAAAATTTATATTTTGAAAAACACTTTCAGAAATATTTCGAAAAATATTTTTGAAATATAAAATTTGTATTTTAAAAAAGACTTTCCAGAAAATATTTTTTGGAAGTATTTTTAAGAATATAAATTTTATATTTCGAAAAATATTGTTTAAAAGTTTTTTGAAAAATATTTTCTAAAAGTTAAAGATGAAAGTAAGTATTTTCGTATTTTTCTGTGTGTGATGGGTGCCCCGTAGATTTTATGGGTGCAGGAAGTTTTTGCCTAACTACCCATTTTCTCTATGGACTCCGGACTTCCATTTATATTTCAAAATTTACATTTCAGAATATATAAATTTCGTATTATTGTAATACAAAATAAAAATTGTATGATGAAATTGAGGTGCCTTTAATGCACATGGGAGGATATCTTGTATGGGTCCTTTTTATCTTATTTAAGCACGAATTTGTAAATGATTTTTACTTATTATGTAATTTGATGTGACATGTGAAATTGGAATTGATGAAGATGCACTTGGAGTCTTCATGCTAGTAGGCTTATCTGCTACTAGCCAAATCTCTTCAAAAAGCTATTAAAGAAAATAAATGTATCTTACTGTTCTAGGATCCAATGGTATTTCGGAATGCATCACGAAGGAAAAACCATGGTTTGTGCACTTTTTTTATTTTGAAAAGTAATTCTAAAATATAAAATTTATATTTCAAAATATACAGTTTAAAATACAAATTTGTATTTTAAATTATGTATTGCAGAATAAAAAATATTGATGTTTAGCTGCAGTGAGGCTGAGGCACACGTTTCCATTTGAAACAGTGGGCAAATTGTCTAGTTGTGAGAGTGGAGACACATATGGCCTTATTTGTCAAAGATTTTTTTCCGCTTTTCTGCATTCATCGGAATTCGAACCAACACATACCTCATCAAAATATATTAAAATATAAAGAATACTAATAAAACAATTAAATAAACTGTCAAATCAAAACAAGCTAATTTATAAATTAAAAAATTCTAATATAATTATTTCAAATATAATTACCTATCAATTTCGGTGAATTACACTAAATATATCAAATAGAATGATTTATTTCTTTGATTGTTTATCATTGATATTGTGAACAGAATCTGTGTGCTTCGCAGAGATTGGATAGGGTTGACGTGGATAAAAATACTAACCCAGCTATTGGTTTTGCATTTTTCCACATTTCATCTTCTTATCTTTATTTTTACTTTTTTTTCATACTGTAGCCATAATGATTAAACTTCCTTTTTTTCAACCTCCTTTTTTCTCACACAATAAAATAATAACATATTTGTTATATCATACATTTCATTTATATAACTAAATTGTTTTATATGTTTATTGCATGGCAATATGTTTTTTCTTTTATTTTCTTCCGTCTACACCTTTTTCAAATATAGAGTTTTCAGAAAATTTTATCGAAAAAAACCTTCAAACTATTTAACGTGTAAGTCTTTTTAAAGTATTGAATGTGACTTATTGTTCTATCAATATTTTTAGTATGAATTATTGATTTTTGAGATTAAAAAACAAATAAATTGACAAAATGATATTGAGGTTTGAATATCTTGGTCTCGGTCGACAAAATTTCAATCCGAGTCAATAAAGCAAGAACTTAATCAAAGAGATAGTTTGGAGATAAAAAAAAAAAGGTAGATATGAGAAATTAAATTTTTAAATAGCTATCATTTAAGTAATTTTGTAATTTAAGTAATCAAATTATCTTCATAATTTTCTGCATTCTAATTATTTAAAAAATTAAATAACACATTTTATTATATTGATGAATTTTTTATAAAAATAAATTATTCATTTAAAAAATTCTATCCAAACACATTATAATAATATATAATTTTTTATTGTTAGGGATTAAGTTTTCTAAAAATTAGTTGAAGTGAATTTCATTGAGGATTGAGACCTCTATTTGTGTTACAAAAAATTATTTATTTTCTTTTATTTTATTTTCTCTCTCAAACATTTCTTATTTCAGTTTTATTTTAAAGTTTGATACACATTGAAGATGGAATAACTAAACTAGATAGAATATATGAATTCAAGCATAAATTAAAATCAACAAATGTTGAAAATTCAGAAGATAAGAGAAAGCTATTTATTGGCATACCAAACCAAGAAGAATTTGAGCAAACGCCAACTTAGTTTTTATTATTTTTTTAATATAATTTTATTATATTACTTCAAGTAAGTTAAAATGCCTAAAAGGAAGCAAGTCTTTTGTTTGATTCGTCTTATCTATTTTTCTTATCATTCTCCGACAGAAACAAAAGTAAATAAATAATAAAACTCCTCGTTACAAAATACAATTATATATAAATTTAAATTTATATTAGTGTTAAAATGAATATTGATACGTGTGTATATTTTAAATCTGTTCATATTTAAAAACATATAGTTAAGTGTTGTAGCTATATTTTAAAAAATAAAAAAATACCAGTACGAACAAATCATACTTGCAACGATAAATTTAAAATAAATAAGCTGTAATTTAAAAAATAATTTTAATTTGTGTGTGTGTGTGTGTGTGTATATATATATATTTATAAAATGTTTTATAACTTATTTATTTTTAAAAATTCGTGTTTTGTGGTAGGTTTTTCATTTTTTTTTTTAAATTAGACCTAATACCATGTTTTTAAATCATAACACTATAAATTATATTTATGATTCTTAATTCATTTGTTTATTAATTAATTGATTGAAATGACGTTTTTTAATTTTCTCTAGATAGGGTTAATTTTTATCAGTACTTTTATGTTTATGAATTGGATTGAGTATAATTAAGGTAGTTTGAGTTGTGTTGGGATTTTACAATTTTTTTATGTTAAACCTAATTTAAGTATTGAGTGTGGTCAAAAATTTTAAATAAATTTAATTTTTAAATGTAATTTTGAAGCATTAATTTAAATACAATAATAATAATCTATATAAAAATTAATTCAAAACTTAAATTAAATCAATAAGAAAAGTCATAGTAAGTTTTATTTAAAATTTCAATTATTTTTAAAATGTTAAAAGTAATTTAAGGTTTCAAGTAATTTAATAAGTGAAACGTATAATAAATTTGTCAAACTATTTGAATATAAGAAAAATATAATATAACGTAAGAGTAAGTTTGAGGTTGACTTTTGAGTCATCTATATTAAATTTATGACCACATATATTAAATTCACCACTTAATATTTATAAAAGTTAGTTTGAATTGAATCAGATTTGACTCAATGATAAATATAATTTATCTCAGTCTACTTAGTTAAATCAAATCAAGTTTGATTATTGAATATCCTGACTTAATTAACATTCCTAAAATCCAACATAGATTTAATATAGGTAGAGAAACAAATAATGTGTATCTTAGATTTGAAAAAAAAAAATGAAAGTCAAATATCTAACTTGTAAATATCAAAAAGGATATTTTAAACGTTATCCTAATAAACCAACAAATAAAGAAATAAATTTTTTGGATAAAATTTAAAAATTTGAAAATTTCAAATATTCTAATGTTAATAATAATGAATTTATTAGATTAATTTTTTTATTAATATTTTATATGACTAAAACTAACATTTTAAAAATATTTTAATTTTTTCTAAAATCGTTTTTTTTAAACGAATTCAATATTTTTTTTTTTTTGCCAACATTACTGAAAAGCCACGTTGAAGAGTTGATTTATCGGAAGGTTAATGCTGACCTTTAGAAAAACATGTCTATTTTGATAAATATTTTGGTCGTTGGTTGTTTTTATTTTATTTTTTCAAAGTGAGTTTTGGGGTTACAAATTTATATGTGGTTACCTTCTTAAAAAAAAGAAAAAAAATAATATATATATATATATATATATATATATATATATATATATATAAAAATATATATAAAATTGAGTGTATTTTTATATATTTTACATATAAAAAATATCAAAAACATTGTTTTCAACATACAAAAAACACA
>Ga0099825_1003754_pt1 | contig 20140 bp, 11 predicted proteins | sample SiratroredBW_FD_76838 | JGI IMG/M metagenome (GOLD analysis project Ga0099825, IMG submission 76838) | Root nodule microbial communities of legume samples collected from California, USA - Siratro red BW | ecosystem: Host-associated > Plants > Roots > Nodule | place: USA: California | collected... | reverse complement strand
CTTCTTGTCTACTTTCTCTCTCTTTTTTCCTCTTTTTCTTCGTTCCTCTCCGTTACTAATGATACGTGAATCCTTTTTTTTTTTTTCTTTCTTTAATTTTTTTTTTTTTTTCTTTTTATTTTTTTTTTTTTTTTTTAACATTTCGTTGGATTTTTTTCTTTAAATATTTCTTGAGATTTCAGTTATGAAATTCTATGAGAGTATGTTAAAATCCATTTTTTACAAATCCTCTTAAAATAATTACAAAGAATAATTCACAGGATATACAAAATTCTACACTAAAGTAGAGAGTAGTTGGATTATCACCTTGGGCCATCCTTACATAAATAAATCCCAAAGGAATGGTACCTAATTCAGATGTCAATAAATACATTTATCCTCAAAAGATTGTTTTAGGTAAACATTTAAACATTTTTTTAATTCTTTGAACCAGAAGAGTACACCAAGTGTCGATCAAGAAGCCATTTTACTTCCCCCTCAGACATTGTTTTTAGCTATCTCAAAGCAAATGTTAATTATAAGCAAGTCCCAACCTTCAACTAAACAAAAGAAAATGTTCTGATATTGCTTAAATCAAAGTCTAATCAAGGTCTCGGAGATAAAAGTTATCACGAAGAAAAAAAAAATATTATCAAATAGTTTCAGATCATTATATCTTTATGGTTTCAATAGATTTTTAATAATACTAGATTTTATGTTATTCAAATTATTTGCGAAAATTTATCATTATGGTATAGTTTCTTTAATATTGGCAAAATCGAGGGACATTGGGATGCTGTACTAAACTCCATAGATTGAACATCCAGAATTCCTTAATGCTTTTTTGTTTGACTAACGAAAAAGTAATCTCATAATATATAGCTAGATTATATTAGCAATGATAACAGTAGGTAGTGATGGTGAAGGAATGGTGTAGGCGAAGCTTAGGCTATGATTTATTTAGGAGGAAGCAATTATGAAATTCCAAAAGAGAATTTTGTGAGAATGGACTTTGATTCTGCTGGCAGAGTTTTCCTATCTAATTGTTTCTATAATTCTCAACTTGGTATACTTTTAAAAAAATTAACACTTTAATTTTTATTTTATGTGAGGGAACAAGTACACACACGTTTAGTTTTTCTAAGATGAGGTCCGTATATACTCACATGTTGTTGTTCTATCTAGTGGCTGGATATTCATCAATAATTTTAAGATGTTAAAATAATATATTTAAATTAAATTAAATTTTAATATGTCTAATTTTAATACAAAGTTACTACAGTTGTTTTTCTAAGGTAGGTATTAGAGTTTATTCTTTATTAGTCACAAAATAACTTGGAAGAACTCGTTCCATTCTATACTAAATAGGTTTTATAAAATTTGTCTTTTAACTTATAAAATAACTTGGAAATAGGTCTGCTATCGAAGAATAAGATTAGGTCATAATTTCTAACTCATTTTTTATCCTTGTTTAATGTTGTGATTCATGAGAGTCGCAACATGGAACCTAAATATAAGAAATCTGGATAGAGTTTAGTGGAGACCTAATTAAAAATATTTTTAAGAGAAGTTGATTATTAAAGTTATTTTAAAACGGTCTTAGACATAAGAATTATTTATATAACATTTTTCTTTTTAAATTCTAAATTTAAAACATTATATATATATATATATATATATACTAAAATAATACTTTATTGATAATAAAATTAAAGATGTTCAATATCGTGTTTTACGAGTCTAAATTTTTTATTGGATTTTTGGAGTTATTCTTTCACTATACCTTCAAAATATATTAATTGTGGTACATTAAAAAAATATAATATATTTTAAAATATCAAAATCAGAATGTATTTCAAAGTCACATTAAAAGTACATCATAAAAAAAATCAAATCCAAATTTGTATTTTACATTAAAAAACGAATGTTTACAAGGTAACATTTAATATTTATTGAGAAGCAGCCAAAGTTCTCTATCCATTACCAAACAATCGGAAAGATAATGTTCTATACAAGATTTTAGAGCAATGTAAAAATCTTTTCTTGTCATTCTGTCTCCCAGTGTTCACTGTAAGTGGTCATAATTCTGTAAACCAAACTTTTGCAATGACCATAATTGCCTAATTGTCTAGTTCATTGTTGTGGTTTTTGGATGAGTTACGAATCCAAAGAAGATACAGAAATTTGAAGTATAATGCACTAGCTGATGGCAACTCACATGTGTTCCAATCACTACTGAAACAAATGTAATAAGCTTGGCTAGCTTACTTCTATCAGTTTATTGGAGAGTATATATAAAAAAGTGCTTTCCATAAGATCAGATAAATTCTTCCATGTGCTCCCTTTGTGAATTGTGGGGAGAGGGAATTTCAAACCACAAATGAGTCTGAAAGAGGCTTTAATGTGAAGTCTGTTAAGTGCTACAATGTCAGCTTCATGGTGTGGTCAAGTGGGAGGATAGGACAAACTACAACTCATGATTCATGGGCCTCAATCCTCTATATCAGGAATGCAGTTGTCGTTATTTTTGAGTATACGAGTTCAGCTACTAGTGCGGTATTTGCTGTTTTATGTCAATGTAATGATATAGGTTCGTGAGAAATATGATCACATATTTTGCTTTAGCTACAAACAGACTACACTGGTGATCTGTTTTCTTGCCTATGTTTATGAAGATTTGACCAATGTGGAGGCATTATTTTCATAATACCAAACGTCTTATCTTTGAGCCAGGAATGTTAGAGATGAAAGAACTCTTGAAGCCAGAGATGGGCTCCATAGGTTGCTGGATGAAGTCAGTTTGCTAACTTCATCATTTATCTGCAATCTGAAATTTTCCCATGTGGATGCATGTAAAATGCAATATCATCCTTCTTCTGAGTGGTCCAGTTTTCAAACTTGCATGATTAGCTTTTCGACTTAGAACGAAATGTTGGCATTGCAATCATCTTGATATGCATATTCATTGTAGCATTGAACTTAGTGATGTTACATTACCGTTAAACAACAGATAGAATGGGTTTACGTTCATTTACTGCAGGCCCAGCATGATCTTAAACAGTACTTAATCCCAATAGATTGTTCATTTAAGCCATGGGCCAGAACCCACCAAAAGCATATGAAAATTATCTTAATTCAAAATTGAGTTCAATAAGCCAATCCCAATAGAGGTCCAAAAGAGAGTCTGACTTGCAAGCTTTACATCCTTCCTTACAAGTTGTTGACTACAACGTGGCATGAACTTCTAGGTTATTCATTCGGTTCTTTTCTTTCTATCGGGAGGCCCATGTTTTAATGGATTATCTCTAAACCTCCCTTATTAAGTATATTTGTCAAGGTATTGTTACGTTTTTTTTATACTTTAATTAAACTCATTAAATGAAATGTCAAACTAAATTTGGATGATAATACAAAATTGTTTCAAAGGGAGTTATATTTAAATTAAAATACTTCTAATTGATTGATAGTTTAATACCAGCTATCAATAAGTGAGTATTACAAAAGTTAAGAGTTTCCCGATATCTAGATTATAATCTCAAATGATTTTGAGATTTATATATTTAGACATTTCTTACACTTTCAAAGTACATAACACAGAATAACACAGAATGTAGGTCTCGCATTCGTAAAGATCTCCCACTCATAAAAGTGTGAACGTTATAAAGGTGTGAATGTTATTTGGGCCTTCTGTGCACACTTAAATCCTCCTAAAGTATTTAATTGATATAATATTATAGTTGAAATAAAAAAGATGTTGAATTTCTTTTTAACTTATTTTCCTTTCAAAGGTTAAGGATATATCTCAAAGACTTATAGATATTGTTAGTGATGTCATATATGAGGAATTGAAGATAAGTAAAAGATAAAGGAAAGAAACATTTTTGGAGATAACTTTTATAGTTACCTAATTAAAATTGATTTAATAAATTTTTTAAAAGCTATTGCTGTTTCTTATACAAAACATTGGGATAAGGTCATTAGGACTGAAATTGATTCAATTAAAAAAATAATACTTAAAGGAGCCAAACACATTGATTGTAAGTGGTCTTTAAGAAAAGATACCATCTTGATGGATCTATAGAAAAATAAGATAAGATTAGTAGCAAAAACTTTTATTCAAAAACCTAACATAGATTGCTTTAATACTTTTGTCCCAGTTACTACGATTTCTATTTTTAATTCTAACATCTATCCGTAAGTTAGTTATTCACCAAATGGATATTAAGACAACAATTTTGAATGGTGAATTAGAGGAAGAAATTTATATGACTAACCTTAACGGTGTGAAGTTCCTGAACAAGAGAACAAATAATGCAAATTTTTAAAATCTTTATATGGGTTAAAATAGGCACCAAAATAATGGCATGAAAATCATGATAATCTTTTACTTTGTGATGATTTTTCTATTAACGATGCTGATAAATGTGTATACACTAAATTTGAAGAACGTGAATGTGTCATTATATGCTTATGATGTCATGTTGATTTTTGTTACATGCAATGACATAGTTTTTAGAACCAAATTATTTCTAGGATCCAAGTTTGAAATGAAAGACATGGGTGAAGCAAATGTAATTTTAGGAGTTAGAGTCATAAAGAAGGGAGATAGTATATTACTATCCTAAGAACAATATACTGAGAAACTTCTTAGGAAGATTGATGATTATGACTTTCAACGAGTAAGCACCTCTTATTATGTTAACTCTAAATTAAAGAAAATATAGAAATATAGAGGAATATGTTTCTCAATCACAGTATGCCCAGATAATTGAGAGTTTTGTGAATTTAATGAGCTTTTCTAGATTAGACATTGTTTATGCAATAGGTACACTCAATGTCCTAGGATCAATGGGATGTATTTATAATGGAATCAAAGTTTGTTTATCTTAAAATGATTGGAAATGAAATTGAGTGGTTGAAAAACTTCTTAGTAAACATTCCATTAGGGATGAAACTGATCCCATTTGTATCAATGCACTATGATTGTCAACACACAATAGTTATAACTAAAAACAAAACTTACAATGGAAAGAACACACATATACAATTGAGACATAATTTGATAAAGCAATTGCTAAAGAGTGAAACTATTTCTATTGATTATGTTAAGTCATAATGAAATCTAGCAAATCCTATGATGAAATCCTAGGGAGAAATATGATTTTAGAAACATCTAAAGGAATGAGACTTAAACCTCTTGCAAACAAACAAGGGATAAAAACCCAACCATTTTTATGGGAGATTTCATGAATAAGGTTCATATGGATAAAAATAATTCACTTATTAGTTTCTGCTAGCATTAAAATTGATTTAAATTCAAATATGTTCATTCTTATGGTGTGTGGTGCTAGATAATGCATAATTGAAAAGGCAAACTGTGTAGTTAAATTCTCTGTGGTATAAAGAATTTTAACTTCTAACAAAGCTTTTAATGACTTTCATATCTTTATGGGTGGTGTATTATTTGTAGCATACACTTGACCAATCACCAATCACCTATATGAGTGTCAAGTGGGAATGCTTGCATAAGATCTTGGCAAGATTTTTTGTTAAGTTTGTGAATCTAGGAGTAGTTTATATAGCTTGTTATATGAACTTCAATACATTAAATTTTATATAAGACGCAAGATTTTTCTTCTTGTTTTCTTTCTTTCTCTTGCCTTTCATAATATGTGGGAGATTGTTTGAATAAATAGGTATTACAAAAGTCAAGAGAGACTAACATTGCCCAGATTACATTCTCTCAAAGCATTATACCAAGACACTCATTACACCTTCAAAATGAGTAGTAAAGGAGGTAGATAATAAAAAAGACGAGCCTCACACATAAAGGTGTAGGTCTTATTTAAATATTGAGTTCAAATGGTGTCGATTTCCTATAAATCCTAAGCCTTATTTATTGAATCTTTAGCCTCCAAGTTCCATGAACATTGTTTAGAAAACCGTTTTGTTCGTGTTCTCAATCAACCACTACAACAAAATAAACCTCCATGTTAGTCCACGAGATTATAAGTACGGGTCACTTTTGTAAAATTCTTATTAATCGTTTGTAAAGTTAAGAACTAAAATGATGATTTTGTAAAAGGTGCTAGTTGGGGACTAAAATGATTGATGCTTACAGCTTAATGAGAAACGCAGAAGTTTGCTTGACTAATGTTACTCTAATTGTAAAAGTAACTTGGACATCTTGATTTAATAATGTTATAAAACATAAAGGTTTCATCAACCACAGATAGCATTTGAAATTTGACAGAAAATGTAGGACATGCCTTTTAACAATAACCTGTATTGTTGTGACAAATAGTGATAGAATTATAATGGTGTTTAAATAGGATTTTGACTACTCAAGAAGAGAATAGACCATAAAGCAAATGATAGGTGGAGAGACAGGACCCACTCTGCTCAATTACGAGCTACATGACTCTTTGGCGGAAACTTCACCAAGGCAGCATCTGTTCTTTCAAAGGAGTTGTTGGGTGTCTTAAACAGAACCATTTTTTAATGTGTATTTAGCCTGCAGCAGTACATTAGGATGACCAAGACAAGTTTTCGAGAAATTTCCCGCTGTTCCTACTTTCTGGACTTCACTGTTTCTGTTCACACCAAGGCAGAAACACAAGTACTGGTCTTGTTGACATTTTGTCCCTAAATGTATAGAAAACAAACTTCTATAGTTGTTACTCAACCACTACTCACTTTTCACCTCTGTTATATCACATGTGAACTATTCTGCCGCTTCTTATCTTTAACTTGAGCATTATGTTTTAATCTTATGTTTAACCAGTGCTATATCTAATTATATAATATTGTTATCAATAAGACCTTGTTTTCGGCTTTTAGTTTGTAGCTTCTGCATTAGGTTGACGTGATACCCTTTAGGCTCTAACCACGTAGATTTTGATAAGTTACTGCGTGACCAGACAACACAACAGTTTTCAGTATAGATGTCCTTGCCCTATTCGTGCCTTGGTCGATTTGGGCCTACACTAAAAAATGAGTTTGGCATTTTAGACCCTAATAATTAAGCCAATGTAATGCATCGATGTTCAAACATCATTGGTTTGCTACAATTTGGTATTTTTCACGAAAATAACAAGGCAAATAATAACCACGTGCATGGGAAGCATGCTGGGCTTGTCTGTAGCATTGATTTTGGTAGCTACTTCAGATATCATCGTGCACGTTACCTGTCTCTTCTTTGTGTACACACGACTATTGTTTCACTGAGTATAGTCGTATATTGATTGATTCATACTTTGATACCCCATACACAAAGGTGCAACAAGTTATTGACTATGGAGATGAGCTATCAAGTTATGCTCTCTTTCTCTCCTGTCCCTGTGAGAGTAAAACTGTGTATTACAGTATTCTTGTTTGGGTGGGTAAGTCAATGTGTGGAAAAGACTTATTTTGCCAAAACTAGGAAAAAATGTTGGCTAAACAACCATAGAAGCAACTAATGAAGACAATGTAACTTTAGCTAGTACCTCTTATAAAGAATTGAGAAAGCGCCCTAAAGTAACAACCAAATTTGACTCTCAAGCGGACTCATCATATCACCCAGAATTACTGTTTGGCAGGAATATAGCTGTCACTTTGAAAACCCCTCATGCTGTGGACTATTGCAAACCATCATAACAAGGACATCATGCATCTGCAACATATAGCGAACCATAACCAACTCATGGTGACTAAAGCAAAGAAACAGGACCACAGTAGAAACAAAGTAACCTCCCCAAATCAGACGTTTATCAATTTATGGGCAGTCATTTTCAGAAAATGCGTCCACTGGTGACCGGTCTTTGCACTTTTTACCTTTGATCTTTTTTGGGTACTTGGTGGTCTTCAGTCACTCCAGAAACCCATTTTCTCTTGTTCCCAATGGCAACCTACCTTGTCAACATTGCTCAATTATTCACTTTCCAAACACAATGTTCAGACAAGAATCCTAAAGCTTCAAATTTCAGAAAGAAGTTATCCTTTCAGAAAAGAAGTGTTCTCTCCAATCACCTACCGTTTTAATTTTGTTGTGGTCAAGTCAAGTACATCCTTTGTTTTTAAACCTTTATTTCCATGTACATTCTATCATAATGCGTTCTGTTTTGACCATTACACTTGATAATGACAACGAATACGGCAAGCGGTAATGAAAGCCCATCTCTAGACAGATTAAAAGAAAGAAGATATTCATCATAGTTTTCTTTTGCTAAGAATAGCAGATGCGTTTTATCTTAGGCACATGCATCTTCAAATAATTATTACTGCAAAGATTGCAATAAATTATTTATACTAGACACCGAAAGTGACTATTGGGGTCAAAGTATCGGAAAACAGATTCTGGTACACGGTGATTGTTCCAGTGTTACTTTGTTTTAGAGGATTTTGATGTCCCTTTTTACTTAATCAATGTACTTTGTTAGGTGGTCCTGTATTTTTTAAACTTTTTATTTCAGTCCTGATGTATTACGTGCTTAACTAAGGGACACCGCACTGCTAGAAAGTCAAACATTCAAATCTATTGTCAATCCGGTAATATGTGAGATATGACTATAAGAGGACCATTGAACATCCATACACTTCAACCTATAATCTGTTTCTCCACGAGTATTATCAAATGCAGGGTTGTATCAATGCATGCTGGAACGCATAATCAGATAACTAAACTGTTAGAAATAGGTTTTAGAATTAATGTTGAGACCAAAATGGTAATAGGGTTACTCAACTCAAAGTTAGGAAATTAAGCAAGACACCGAATCTTGCGACTAAAATTACTGCTGAGTTCTTCAATTCACCCGTATAACAGAAAAAGATGCTAATATCTGAGGACAAAAAAATTGGCCAGACTTGCATTAGATACCAAACAGATTCGGATGGCCAGAGAAGTAAACATCTACGTTTTCGGAAAAATGGGATTTCATATCCGTGTGAGAGTACCTTGTCCCCCCTCTGGGAGAGTAACAGAAAGATATGCATTGGCAAAAGAATTCACGAGCATCTCCTAAACCGGGGAAACATATTTCTTATGGGGTTGGTCTAATCTTGTAAAAGAGATTCATTGATTAATCTAATCTGTCACTGAAGACATTTCACACTTCTTTGATTAACAGTTAGAAATCTCCATATGCAATTCTTAATCTGCATAAACAGAGGATAGATCGACAGACTAGCATATAATAGGCAAAGGAAATCTCTCTTGATTGCGCTTTCGGACAATATCATGAGTAGGATGAGTAAAAACTTCACTGAAAATAGAACTCACAGGTAGAATTACAAGTTTATAACTTGTATTTCTACTCAGTATCAGATATCTTATCCACCTCAAACAATAAAGTGGAGGAAATCTTAGTCTCTGCCTGATTAGTTTTTCAAATTTTGGCTAGAAATGTCTATAACTAAGAACATAATTTAGTTGGATTTGGACAACATGACTGCCAGATTTATGTGAAAGAAAGCTACCACATTGGAAGTAAATACTGAGATCATTAACGAGGGCTATTAAGAACATCAATTGACACGCGACTAACAGAAGGCAGTCGCATTTGCTGGTCCTGAGCTCTTCTCCTCTTAAACAGCGGCTCCAGTGAGTGTGAGACTGAAGATGACAATGCCCACGAATCATTTGAGCTATCACAACTGAAAGTTGAATCAAGGATACCACCTGGGCTACTTGGTTCAGATAGACGCTTGCGTTTCTGGTGAAGGCTGTAAATGCCTTCACAGCGACCTAATATTTTCTGCATGAGCTTGTAGCACTGGTTCACTTGTTCCTGTGAGATAGCCACCAACATTTTCCAATTACTCACCAAATCAAAAACAAATTCAAAAATTCAACAAACGAGAACAGGGCAGACACAGAACCAATGAAGTTAAAGAGACAAACCTCGCTAATCTTTAGTAAACCCAGAAGCTGATCAATGTACTTTGTAGCGTTAAATGATTCAATCTCTTTAATAACATGGATCATGGTAGCAGCAGCCAATGTAGAAGGAAGATAACTCATAGCCCTTGAATCTGACAACAATCATGAAATTCCATATACAGATATCAGCGATCATAATGGCATGACTCAATTGGCTTAACATGAATATCTAGTGATTCATTAATTAACATTTAAATCCACACTAGAAATTTTTGCTACATACCCGCAGTGACATTGAGAAGAACCCGCTCACAACGCCAAAGAAACTCCCAATGCAAGCGACTCGTCAAACCAAGCCTTCTGACAATGTGTTCAAAGAAAGAAATTGGAGTCACCGGATGCATCCTCCATTTAAGAGTTGACAGGACCACCAGCTCCATTCTCTGAATAGTCTTCGCCTCAAACACAAACCTTGATTCCTCCACCTAAAACACCGACCCACCAAAGAAAGGCAAGTGCATAAGAAACAAAACAACAAGTCATATCAATAAACACCTAGGGTTCATTTTTAATTCAAAAGCATACTTGAAGGTCCAAAAGAAGCGGCACATGGGTCTCTTCCGTCTTTGCAGCAAGGGACAAACAAGCAACAGCAGTGAGCTGTGTCATCCACGGCTTGTCCCTGTGAAACCTCAGACTTGGGATGAACCGATCAAAGTAGTTGACAGCGAGAACAGTGGTCAAAGCAGAAAACCCATAATGTCCACAAACTTTCGAAATCCAGTTCACAGCCTCCACACGAGACCCTTCCAAGGGCCCATCGGCAATGGCACTAAGAGAACACGAATGGGTCTCCCCCTCTTTCGAGATTAAAGACACAAGCTCTTCATCTTCCCAGAACAGATCATTCTGAAGCAAACCCAAAGGCAAAGATTGCAACTTTCTCCCAGATGGGTCATCGTTGTTGATCTCACACTCACCACCGTTCGCATCGAAATCTTCCTCGAAGGTGTCACGCTCTTCGCAGAGAAGGGCATCGAGGATCGAGGGAGAGTGGTGGTTTGCATCGTCGCCGAGAGCCATTCTCTTCAGAGAAACAATTTCTTCATGGTTAGTAAGAGAAGATGTGCAGAGGCATTTTCAACCCTGCCTATGTTTGTTTCTTTGTTTCTCTCACTATGGGGAGTTCAATGAGATAATGAGAGAAAGAGAGAGACTAATGCAGTAATCAAACAAAGGGTTTTATCTGAGAAGCACTTCACGCTTGTCCTTTTCTTTCCCTTTCTTTTCTCCTTTTATTCTTCGTATTTTCTTCCACATATGTGTTGTTATTTTAATATTTGTATTGAAGGGCGAGCAAGACAGCCTGTTGTTTCGCGCGCAGAAAAACAGCGCGTAACGGCAAGAGAAATATCACGTCGTATTTTGAATTTGAATTATGGGACGTAACAAATTCTGTGTTTTCTCAGGATTTCATCCACTTTGACATCCCTTCTTTTTTTCTTTACATCTATTGTTGTTTCTCAACAGGGTTTATTACTAAATATTATATAGAAATGTTCAAGTAACTTACCATGTGAATAACTTGAAACTAGCTTTATGAAAAAATCAGCTTAATTATTGATTGGGTGGAAATTCTGGCTTCATTAATTAATAGTTGGATAGTTAAGTTATTTATTTATTTCATTTATATAATTTGAGAAATTTAATACCATTTTATAATTTTATTATGACAAATTCTTAATATATAAAAAAAATAATATAATTCCGTATTCAAATTTCAAAACATCGCCGAAATAAAGTATATGATATTCATATAAAATTCTTAATAGCATCATAAATACATAAATAAATAAAAAGTAAACTACACAATTCTATAATAATTTAAATAAAGTATATATATATATATATATATATATATATATAATCCTGATCAAACAACCAGGTCACTGGTTTTAGAATTAACCATTCCAATCAAAATATATTAATTAAATGTGTTCATTAATCTATCAATTTAACAAGTTTTATTAATTAGAATCCGTTGAATGATATTGAATTTAAGTTTCACACTTGAGACAACATCTAGGAAAACATAGGATGAATAAATTAATACTTAATGTTTTTAAATTTTAAAGTTCTAGCGATCTAAAAGCTTAGTGAAGGCTAGTTAATGATAAAATAATAATAATAAAGTTATTATTAGAAAAAAAATTAATATTTATGATTTTGATTAAGTTGATAATAATAATAATAATATAAAGTATGATTGTGCTTTTTTTTTTAAGATAAGTGTTAGTTTAACAACAAATAAGAAAATACATAAGTATTTCATCTTACAAACAATACAAACATTAAGCAATTTTGTATTACGCCTAATAAATAATGTGTTCTTTCAAACGATAAAGAATTATCTTAGATAAGTTAATACAGTAATTTACAAATATTTATATACTTATTTTATGTTATATGGGAACTATGTTTCTTGCGTCTAACTAATAAGATTCGAAAAATCAAAATCATGTCCTATTATCAACCTCTTAGTACATGATCATTGTCTACACATTATCAACTTTGACAAATCATTATCTATGGTAATATAGAGATCTCATTCCTAAATGAGGAATAGGAAGAAAACGGGTTCAACCAGATGCAATTGAACAACAAATCAAAACACACACTTATTTATGTCTTATCTAAAAAAGAATATAAATATGTTTTACTTTATCATCAACTACAAGGGTATTTGAAGACATGCAACTTAGGAAAGTTGTCACTCTCACTTGCTAGTATGAATCTTTCACCGTAAAGGATGGTAAAAGTGTGAAAACGATATTTGGAAGAATGCAAGTGCTTCTAAACGAGCTCTGAGAGTTTCTTTAAGGCTCAAAGTTATTCGATGACATGTCTAAGATTTAGGAGTCAAAGACAATAACTATTATGAATTTTGAATACTCGTAATCTTAATCAATTTATTGAAAATAAGATGTAACGTGCGCTATTAGATAAATCGATATAAAAATATCTTCAATAATTTATTCTTTCCTAATCATATTTATATTGTTTGTTATTAAACTTGCACTGACTTGAATGTAACTTATGAAATTTTCAAACATAATTTATGAAAATCTTTATCAATTTATTTGACCAGCATAAATCTATCGTTGGACTACGTATCTTTACACAATACTTATAAAAATTATAAAATAATTTTAAAATACAATTTAATTTTCTCTCCTTATATTTTACATGTTTTACTGTTACTTTTAATAGTTTGTTTCATATCAAGTTTAAATTGATTTATTAATATAAAAGAGATTAAGCTTATAAGCATCATAATTACAAATTCTAAAAAAAATAGCCAAAAACAAGATAATTAAACTATAATAATCATCTAAGTTTTTAATTCAATATCTTGGATAAATTACAATTCAATGTTACGAGTTAGTTTTAAATTTTTCAAAAATCACAACATAAATTAAATCAATTATTTTATTTATGTTCAGTTTTTTTAAAAAAAAAAACTATTAATAAAATTAGTACTAAAGAGTTGGTAGTCCAACCTATCCTACTTTATCTTTGACTCACATAGGTTATAAGTGTCAGGCGTAAAAGAAACAATAACCCTCTCTTTAGTTCAACACAGGTTATTAATATCAGACCTAAAAAATACAATAGGATAACATTTATACCTCATCTTATAATTCAGATAACAAATTACGATATTAGTTCACATCCCTAAATTTTAATAAGTAATTATTTTAAATATTTAGAGATAAAAATTTATTATTCGTACTATCTATAATAAATTTCAATTATATTTTATTTATTGATTTAGCATTTAGATTAATTTATTTTAAAACTCAAAATATGATGTAATTCAATTAAATCTATAATATCTTCCTCACATGAACCTATTTTAAATTTAAAATAATTAAAAATATAATATTTTTATTAATTCATTTTATAATTAAGAGTAACTTTCTAAATACACAATATTAAAAATAGTTTACATAATTTTATAATTACATTTCTATATCTTTACTCAAATAGTTATTAAAACATATTTAATTAATTATATGAATAAGTATAAGTTATTTGATATTTTATAAATATATACAAAATATAAATGAGTGATGTCATAAGTTTATAAATGTAAATAGAATAAATAATTTATGCATCTACATCACTATTTAATTTATGGTAAAATAATTTTATTTTCTTTTACCATAATCCTTTTAAAATTATAAAATAGTGATTTATAATTTGACTGTAATATATTTTTAATTGATTACTAGTAACATATTAATAGTGAAAAGACAGTGTGATGTTGTCTTCGTGTATTTGCATTGTCTTAACATTTTTTAAAAGATAAATGGATCATTCTTGAATATTACAATTATAGAAAACATTTAATATATTTTGTAGTTTGTCTTCTCTATTTGTTTATTTGTTTGATGTATAAGATGTTAAAAAAAATGAATAGAGTGGTTGAAAATAAAAGTTATAGTCAATATGATGTATAAACTATTGAAATAAGAGTTAAATGGAGCGATTGTTTGAAAGTTGAAGATTATGTCTTTTATTTTTAGGTATGATTTCTTATTAATTTCTTTAATCCAAATCTTAAAAAAAAATCTATCCTTAATGAGATAGTATGTCGCATACTCAATTTATTCAACTAAAAAAAAAATGTGAATTTTCAAGTAAAACTAAACAAATTTCTAAAGAAAAATTATTTATAACATATAAAAGAAAAATTTGTATATTTTTTCAAATTATTTACTATTGAATTAAAATTGAGTATGTATTTCTCAAGATAGGTACCATGAAGAATAATTTAAAATCTTGTATAAGGTATCTTGTTGAAAATGTTCTTGAGAAGGAAATAAATATGCACTCTTGGGGAAAAAATGGTATGTATCATCATATAATTCCATTATTTAGTTTTATAGGTATTATTTTAAAAAGAATATTTTGTTTCTGAGTATAAATTTGGCTTAGTCACACTAATCTATAATTATTTGTGTGCATAGATATATTAAAATTTGTATATACTAGCCTGTTGGTTTTAAGTTCTAAAATACACAGATGTATTAACAAACTCTAATTATATAAAAAAGTTATAAATTATAAACTTAATACTTGTGCAAAATATTTAACTAATATATATGTCCAAGTATAAGTTGGATGACTACATTGGTTCTCAAAATTAAATTTTCAATCCAATCCAATATTATAAGAGATGCAGTTTCTTTATTTTCAATTAGTTAAACTTTTTATTCATTTAATTTTTAATTTTTATCATAATCGAGTTTTGCTAAATTAGATTAATTTATAAATACTCATAATTTAATATACTGAAATATATTCAAAGAAATCTTATAGCATATATTGTTTTACCAAAATAGTTTCATATAAATTTGGATTTATAAATAATAATATAAATAGCTCATGCATCATAAATTATGTTAATTTTATAAATTATAGTTTTTATTTTTATAAAATATTAATATATTTATAGCTATTTTTTAATTTAAAATTATATGTCAGAGACATTATGTTCAATCAAATATGTGAACAATAATAATATATAAAAGTTGGAAAGGAAAAAAATATTCACTTAGATGTTAAATAATGATAAAACGATAAGAACCAACCATCAATTTCTCACTCAAAACGTGTAACTATTAGCTTATATTTGGTAGAGAGAACAGAAAGATTAAACATAAACAAAAGTTTAGGTGAGTTAATCTTATATACTATGTTTTTTAACGCAATTAAATAGGTAATCTGTTTGAAACTAATAAACTTTGTAGAACACTTACAACTATGACAACTTGTTATAAAGGAAAAACTTTAACCTTTGAAAGTTAACCATATGTATATGTTTGTGGACTTGTCCAATAACTAGAAGTTAATTTTAAGTGGATATTCAGAACAAGGAAGGAATAACAAGTGCAGAGAAGGAAATATTCAAGGTCACAGTATGGTGAAATAACTTTACACACATGAAAAGAGTTTATTATAATAAGACTTTTTTATCTAGAGTAAATACTATTTTATTAGAATTTTTATGTCAATTGTTGATCAATATAATTTGAAATTTGAATAATTAGATATTAATATAACTTTTTTGTGTTGAGACTTGGATGATAATATCTACTTGTAACAACATAAAGAGTTTATTGAAGATCAAGAGAAATTCTATCTCATGAGAAAATCATTCCATGACTTAAAACATAGTCTATGCAAGTGGTATAAGAAAATTTTCAATTTCTTACAAGAGTTCAAAGTTTTTTAGGAGCAATTTTCATAGTAGCAACTACATCAATCCCAATAGAAAGAGAAGAAAGGTGTGTATTATTCTTGTATATGATATCCTTGTAGCCAACCAATATAAATATACAATTGACAATCTTGAATAACTACCTTTAGGTTTGGGATAAATGATTTTGATTCTATGAAGTGCATACTTAAGATAGATATACTTAAGACAACGTGAAGAAGGTTGTGCAAATGGTTAAGATGTAAAAAATTTAAACTCGTGAGTAAACCTTCAGGAAATCACGCATATCTCTGTATTACTTAGCTCTCAATTCAAAAGAATAAAGGAAGGAAATTAATATTATTTCATATGTTAATGAAGAATTATGTACCAGAAGGTATGTAATATGTCAATTTTGGCCGATGATGTTAGTTTTCTTAATATGTTTATGACATATTCAGAATGAATTCATTAGGACACTTTGAAGTGAGTGTTGATATATTTAAATAGAATGACAACATGTGGTCTAATGTATACATTAAATAAATTCAATGTTGATGATATATGTTAACAATTGCTTATGCTACTTTTATGCATATATTGAATTTGTTTGTTTTCTATATCATAATAGATACTTTGTGAAAAATGTAAAAATTAATAGAAGTTGTAATGAATTTAGAAATTAATCATAGTATAATTAAATTATATTATGTGATCTTACATTACACTAAACTAAACTATATAAAATTTTTCACGGTGTAAAATTATATTATGTAGAGCTAATTTATATTAGGCAAAGTTGCAGGTTGCTTGGGATATTAGCAACATATTTACCACATTTACTGAAAGTAAACTTTCCATTTTTTTTTGCCTAATATAGCTTAACTAATTTTGGTAAAGAAATGCGAAAACCAAAACTATAAGAGAAATTGGGCATTGCTTGTTGTTTACATTAGATCACATCCTTGTCAAAAAAATTGGTCCAAAACACCTTTCATACCTTTTAGTTGATTATAAAAACTAATGATAAAAAAAACATTGTGTCTAGTTTTTCCTATTCATTCTCGACCATTACAAAAGTTGAGTTGGCCTCTCAAACTCCTTTTAGCACCAAGAAACCAATGTGAGACTATATAGAGGAGGAGAGATTTTTTCATTGCTTCTAGTGTATTCCTTAAACCAGTTTTAGACAGCCAAGGCTAGAAGAATCATAGTCCAAAATCATACTATGTTCTTCCTACTCAAACTATGCCTCTCAATCACCTTTAGACTAAAGTAACTCTTTGTCTTCAATGTTTTCTTTTGCAATACTTTAGCACCCATCTATGAACCCTTAATTGTTTGTCATATTAAAAATTAACAACTCAAGGTCTGGATCATTTAATTTTCTTCATTTTTGTCAACTTAAATGCTCAACACATAATGAAATGAATGTTCACTACATAATGAAATGAATGTGCACTACAAGAAAGAAGCTATTTAGAGACCAATATTTAGCTACCAAATAACATAGTTGCTAATTGTGACCAAAATAGTCGTAAAATTAAATTTTGGTTGTTAAATAACTACAAAATAGAAGTAATGATTGAATTTTGTGACCAATTAAGTCAAATAATTGGTATCTAACATTAGATACCAAAGTTTTAGTAACATATGTCATTAGATTCTAAATTGGTATCTAATTAAGTTAGAGACTAATTTAGAATTTAATGGTATAAGTTACTAAAATCATGGTAGCTAATGTTAGATACCAATTATTTGACTTAATTGGTCACTAAATTCAATCATTATTTCTATTTTGTAGTTATTTAGCAACGAAAATCTAATTTGGTGACTATTTTGGTCACAATTAATAACCATTCCATTTGATAGCTAAAAATTGATCTCTAAACAATCATTTTCTTGTAGTGGTGTAATCATATTTACAATACATAAATGTGTAATTTTAGTATGCTTGTATAATATATCTTTATTTATGTATCTTTAAGTATACTTTTGTGAATCTATGTTAAATATACAAATGAAGAGCATGGAAAACAAATTAATAAAAGATAATTGGTTAACTTGTGTTAATAATCAATCATTATAAGAATAATGGATTATATTAAGTGAGTTTGACCGTTGATTATTTCTAGAAATAATCAATTAAATGTAATATTAAGTGTTGAAAACATTAATCTACATGTAATAAACAATAACTAAACTTACTAATTAGGCAAATGAATCATGTTTTAATTTATCATGTGAAGTTCTTTACCATATTACATCTAATTAACAATGCCTAAATGTTTATGAAATGAGTGGAATACTTTTATATATATATATATATATTGTTATAAATGTTCTAAATTCCTCGTAACCCATATACTACATGATAATAATGTGTGAAACATATTTATTCATGTAAATATGTCTTGTCTTTGAGAAAGATTAGACTTCCTAAAATACTTTTAAAAATAGGAATGAATGTATCCATACTTGAGTGCCTCCAAATGATTGAAATGTATTTTAATGACCAATTTCTATTATAAAATAACGATAATAAATGAATTGCAAATCATATTAAAATATTTAATAACCTCAACCACCCATATAATAATGTTTGAAGAATTAGAAAGAAAGAAAATGTATAAATCTTAATTAAATGAATATAGAAAGGGCTGTGTGTCTAAAGGTTCTAGTTTGTGATTTGTTGTGGATGATATCACTTGGGTAAAAACCTGTATAATGAGAGAAAAGCCTTTGTATTATGAATTTTTTTTGGTAGATCTCGGTTGAGTATTAAGGAACTCACATAAATCTTAGAAGAATAATCATATTGAGGTAGTACTTGGGAGGTGATTGTAAGATTTCTTAACCATGGGATGTGAAGTAAATGCACTCATCTTTGGGAAATTTATTAACAATGGACCTAATATATGGCAAATTAAGAATGCAAGTGAATTTGCAAACAATTTAATGAGATAAAATGGGAGATTGTGATTAGATTTTTTAAGAATGAATGATAAGATTTTATGCATCTAAAACGTATTATGTTTGTGACTTAAAAGGCATTGGAGGCTCACTCCACACATAACACTTTCTAAAGTAAAATTATGAATCTCTAATCCCACATACACACAAATTAGTGTGGTCAAAGGTAGGTGAAAACATGATATTTTTATGGATAAAAATAATTTCATGGGCTACCTATAACTCCATATTAGTGGATAGTCCTCATGCACAACTTAAGACTTTTAAATGTTTTATTTAGTGGACTTAGCTGACCCTATCATTATGTTGTACTAATCAAGATCATTAACTTGTCTTATTCTTTTTATCTTCGTCATTTACTAAACCCAACTCCTATTAAGAGAAATTTCCTAATTTTTTCTATAGATCTTGTTACTTGTTGTCAACCCACCATCCTATCTGATTTTAGTTCGGAGAAGCATTAAGAGAGTGACTTTGTCAAGGCTTTATGAATAATAATTTAGAGAAGTAAGAAAAGGACTTAGGAAAATATCTAAGGGAGAAACCTAAAGAAGAAACTAGAGATGTTGATTGAATTCTTAAATGATGACACCAAGATGACAGAGGACTCTCAAGGGTTTTAGGAGGGAAATCTCATAAAGTTTTCTCATGTGTATCCTCTTACATCTATTTTTAATTTTGATGCATATGAGTTACTTTGAGTTTTGATGCATATGAGTGGATATAAATTACAACTTTCTATATTATTTTTTCTTCATTTGTAATTGTTTTGAATATATCTAAGATTTAAAAATTTCATATGTAACGAGTTATCTTCTTTAGAATTACTTTGATATTTGACTTAAAACTTGTAAAAATATCTATCTAAATACAATAATAGCTTTGTCTATTATCCATGAAAAATATATTATACTCATAACAAGTATAAATGAGTCTATATAATTGTTGGAATTTGACCTTTTCTTAGTTGAATAAGTCATCTACGGTTACGTAGTGAAGTCTGTTTCCTAGTTTCTAGTTTTAGTGGAGTCTATTTCCTAGTTTCTAGCTTGCTTCTGTTATTT
>Ga0099825_1003753_pt1 | contig 20143 bp, 7 predicted proteins | sample SiratroredBW_FD_76838 | JGI IMG/M metagenome (GOLD analysis project Ga0099825, IMG submission 76838) | Root nodule microbial communities of legume samples collected from California, USA - Siratro red BW | ecosystem: Host-associated > Plants > Roots > Nodule | place: USA: California | collected... | reverse complement strand
TATATATATATATATATATATATATATATATATATATATATATATATATATATATAAAAATTTTTATATATATATATAGTTTTTTTTTTTTATTTTTTTTTTTTTTTTTTTTTTTTGTATAGTTCACTTTGATGCTAGCTATGAATTATTTGAACTGACCCACGTTTTCTCAATTTATTGTTACTATTATAATTTGAAAATGTATAAATTTTAATTACTTTTTTTTGGCTATGGAAAGTCTTTTCAGATTGACATTTCCATTACAACAACAACAACCATACTTTGCAGTGTTCGATTAAATAATAATTTTCATGAAAAAATTCACTTATATTTTAAATGAAAAATAATTTAGTTTGATTATTTAAAATGAATATGATTTGAGTATAACAACCCAGCAAAATAAGATACATGAAAAAGAAAGGTTTTAAAATATCTTTAGGCAACCGATCCAATAGCTGTAAGAAACTACCATTATAACAATTACCAGAAACATAGGAGGTGAACATTCTTTTCATGATAATAAAAATAATGACTGTGATTTTATTTTGCTATACAACTATTATTAAAATAAAAAATTGCAATAACATAAAAAGTAAAATGTGAACACTTTCAACTTTATGTATAAAAAATAAGTTGTATACTTTTTTTTTAATTATGTTAATTGTATTATAAAAACACTTCAATTTTTTACCCTAACTTTTAAAGTCACGGTTAATGTTATGCTGTAAGTTATTTTACTAAAGAAAAATTGATAATTTCTTGTGAAGATACACTTTGACGAAGAATTTTGGATGAGATAGAACCTTACATTCACACATTGTTGCAGAAAAAATTTAATTATATAAAAAAAAAGTTAACCAAACCATGATATAACTTCTACTAAACATGGCTAAAAATTACATAATCAATTTTCTTTAATTCCTTTTTGTTCAATGCAATGCTACAAATAAGATGGATCAGAAAAGGATAAGTTTTACTATTTTTCGTCACTAACGCGTTTTCACCTTGTCACAGCCAAAAGCAGGACTCCAACTGTTTTGAGATTATTCAATAATCAGATTATTTTATTCCACTGGAATGATCATAGTAAGAATTTAGAGTGTTTAGAAGTCCATTGAAGGAAAAGTAACACGAATTTTCGCTGAAAATTGTGAAACTAAAAGTGATTACTCCTAAGCTAACGTGAAAATCAAATCTCAAACGTGAAACTAAACATGATGCATACGATAGTGTTGATAAAATGACGTGGCAGAATATAGGCCGTTGAATTAACGGGAGCGACGCGCAGATTCGATGTAGTCTTGAAGGGCTTTGACTTGCTCTGGGGAAGGGGGTGTTTGGTTGTTCTTGATGGATCTATGGACATCGTACGTTGTTGATGCAAAGAACAGAAGCCTGTTATGTTAAGGTTTCACGTTTAAGCGCGTTTATAACGAACAATTTAACGGAATTGCTAACCATTAGAACTGAAATTCGTTAGAAAATTGAACTGAAGTAGAACGTATGCATACCCAGAAGCAAAAAGTATAATCTGGCTTGGGAAAACGTGTTTGCCGAAGATCCTCATCGTACTGTTTATTGTGTGGCTCGCTGTCTGACGCACTTCTGGCTCTTGTCTTGTCTCCAGCCAAACGCAAAAAATGCCTGATTATTTGCTATCTTTTGTTCCTGTTATTATTTTTTTTGTATTTATGGAACTTTCGGCCTCGCGTCTGGGTAAAAAAGAAAATTGCTTCCTGCACCCCATCGCTTCTGGTATATCCCATTAAATTTTTAAAATTTCAATTGTGTCTTTGACAGTTTTATATGAAAAGAGTGTGGTTTACTTGTTGGTGGTGGCGGCTCCGGTGAAACGGCAGGAGTAGGTGGTAGTATTTTTTTCTGACAACACAATTTGTTATAGATAAGTTTGAGTTGTTTTAGAAATAAGAAGAAGAGTGTGAGTAAGTTTGGATTTTTTCTTTTTGCGTTAAGTTGTATTATATAGGCTTCTGGAAGAGACTTCCAATATCTTGTAAGTCATTTGAGGGTGTAGGGAGTCTTCCAGAAAGGACTTCTTGGAAGTCAAGAAATATATTTTAAAAAGAGCTTTTCAGAAGTAAAAATTATATTTTGAAAAGGGTTTTCAAGAGGAGTGACAATTATATTCGGAAAGAACACTTTGAAAGTATTTATTTACATTCTGAAAAGAATTTTCCGAAAGTATATGTTTGCATTTTGGAAAGGGTTTTCTTAGCACTTTTATCTTTTTTTATTTATGATGGGTACATGAAGTAGTGCAGGAAGCAACTGTCAGTAAAAAAAACCCAATCAAGGGCCTCTAAAGATTGGACTTGGACATATGTTAAAGAAAAGTAAGAGGCAATTACTTCTTACACCCCCACATTTATTTCCTACACCTCATCAGAAATTGATAACACCAGAAACATCTTTGCTGGAATATTTAAAGGAGAGTCGTGTAGTGGGTGACTGGTGAGTGGTCTGGACGTTTTTTAATGAGCGTGGTAGTGAGTGCTATAAGAAAAACTTCTCCAACAATAAATAGGAGGTAAGTGGCATATTAACTTGGTGTAGGGGTGTAGAGTTCGTATTTTGTTTCACGAAAATGGATTTAAAAAAAAAAAATTCGTAATGAGTTATGGAGTGAGTAAAATGTCTTACAAAATACGTTTGTTTAGAAAATTTATGTATTTTGAAAAATATTTTTCAAAAAAGAAGATGTGGATGAGTATTTACGGAAAATATTTTCTATAAAAAGTAAAGTTGCTTACGAAAAATATTTTTCATAAAAAAGTATTATAATTCCATAAAACGTTTTTGGTAAGATAAAAAGTGACTTGCCAAAAATATTTTCCTTAAATCATTTTTTATCTTATAGAAAATATTTTCCAGAATTAATAAAGTTATAAATGTTCAATTCTCTGATAGGCTGGAGGATGCAAATGTATAAGAAAAATATTGAAAGACGTGTAAAGAGGTCATTAGGCTTTTCTAACATTTGAATAGATGACAAATTGTATTTTAACGTGTATCATAAGTATTATGGGCACATCTAGTCTATCGTTTCTTATTGTTTTTAATCACTAAATATTTTAATTAATATTTTCTTTTACAAGAATGAGAATGGAATAAATTTATAGCCTAATCAAATTGCTCAAAGTTCACGTACAAACTCAATCTCTGTTACTTCTTAACAACTATTTTAGGACATTCATGAACAACACTCTTTTTGTATACTATAGAATATTAATTTATAGAAATAATTAATCTACTTTATAATTCTTAAGGTAATGGTTATAGAATATTTAATTTTTGTTGACATTTTTGCACCTTATAAAAATCTTGCTGCACTCGCTTTCATTTTGGATGGGATATTTATTTTGGAATGCAATAAAAGGAGACTGATCAAAATTTTTATTGATTGTAAATGTTGTGGCCAATATTTTAATAAAGTTAAATCGAACCAAGAGAGAATTTGTAGTATAGAGAGCTAGACATTTTCAGGTTAGGATACATTCCTTTATAGCTACTTTTAAGAGAGAAAAGAGAAAAAGAAATGAATTTCTCAATGAATAAAAGTTAGCTTTGATAATGAAGTTCTTGGAGGATATGGTTTTTGATGCTTGCCTAATATTTTACTGACTATGGTTTAAGTTGAACTAAATGTGCACTTACTCTAATCAACAACTCATTCTTTTGAGCACTGTTCTCATTTTCAAGAACAGGAAGGCACACAAATCACATCCTAGAGATTTGAAGAGGTATAGTAGTTTCAAACATCTCATGCCTAACAGCAGGAACCAGAGGGGGATTTTCTATGTGGCCTTGTTTCTGCAGAAGATGTCTCAGACAATTTTCAGCAGCCATGACCCCAGCAGAGTAAGCTCCATGCACAGATCCCTGGTGGTCATCCATGCTGACAGCTTCTCCACCAAAGAATACATTTCCCAATGGTGCACGAAGCCTCTCATACACATCATCTGGCTTCCCAACTAAATCAAATGCATAACAGCCAAGAGAGTTCGGATCTGTTCCCCAATGTGACACAAGATATTGAACCTGCAATAGTCCATCAAAACTCAAAATCCAGGCTTATGAAAGTGGATGTAGAGAATAATGAAACACATGAACTTACAGGCCTAGAAGCATGAGGAAACATGTTCTTGAGCTGTTGCATTACAAAATTTGCAGCTGATTCATCAGATAGCTTTTCAAGGTCATAAGCAAACCTTCCAGCTGCCATATACACAAGAATAGGATGACCTGTTGCTTTGTGGAGATTGAGAAAATAACCACAGGCATACGAGGTGGGTGCAACCATGCCTAGAACTTCTACATTAGGCCAAAATACTCTATCAAATCTAAGGGCAACTTTATTTTCATTTCCCACACCAATATCTTTAATTGCTGCAATCTTCCATTCAGGCAATTTTGGTGTAAATTCAATTGAATTGGCCTTAAGGATTCCAATAGGAACAGTTAGAATAACAGCGTCAGCAACAAAGTTTCTGCCATCCTCAACTGTGACCATTACCATGTTGTAGACATTAGATATTTTGGTCACCCTACATATGAGGTTTCACAGAAGGGTCAAAACTTTGCACCCTATCACCCACATAAATTTTATTTTCTCTTTTCTTCTTTGCATGTTGTGACACTAATCATGAAAACGATTATGTATCAAATTATATAGCTCTGTGGTGCAATAAATTATACAGGCAAACCTGTGGTTTAAGCGTATATCGAGATCAGCTGCAAGAGCTTTTACAAGAGGATCATATCCTTGCACCACGAGTCCATGGCCACCAGTGAGGACATGCTCCTGTACGAAAACCAAGAACAAGAGCAATACTAGCATTCACTTGAATACTAAACAATGCCAAGTTCATCTTCTACATACAGACGGAAGCCTGATTTAAATTTTATCACTTCAACAAACGGAATAACTTGATGAATCAAGGGGTAGCACGTAAGTGTGATGCGGAAATATAGCTTGCTCAGAAAAGACTTCTATAGAAGAAAATAGAAAAACAGATAGATATTTTTCATATTAGTACCCAAATTAGTACAAAGTTACCAGTGCAGGCAATACTTAATATCATAACGGAAATCCGTATAATTTATCAGTCTTGTGAAATTCACCAAGCTTGTTCGAACATTGAAAATCTTGGCCCAGACCCGCCCACCCAATATAACAATCAATTTAACTGAAATTAATTTGATTAAGTGCATTAAATTTCAAATTTGCTTTGATTACTTGGTGAACAAGTCTATTTCAAACTCAAATTCATACAATATGTCTATCTTGTACTTCCATAAGCATGGTCTTTTAACTTAAAAAAAAAAAGACTCTGAAAGTCTTAAAGATTCAAAACACGAAAGAAAGTGAATTGACTTCATATGGTTATTTTTAGTTTCCTCAAATTATATAGGATTAAGTGTTTGACTTAGATGACCTATAAGATAACGTGACAATTTTGTTGGATCAGGTCTTTTCTATTAGATAAAAAACTATAACTAACAATGAGAGCATAACCTTTTTAACTTAAGGCTTTGGTTGTTTTCGTACTTTCTTCTAGAATTTTAATGAAGTTCAGAAATATAATCTTGAGTAGAAAAGAATACTGTGTATGTTTCATAGAAGTTGGTAACTCAAAGCTTTCTGCTGATTATAAAAGTTTCAACAAACCAGAATTCATCAGTTATATAAACAACTATCTAACCAGGGACCTAGTGATATAACGAGATTTCATAATGAAATCAGACTCAAGTATAAATGAACTAAAAAAGGACACATGTAGAAGTTCAAGGCAAAGAGAATCTTGTATCTTCAACTAATATAATAACACTTTCCTGATCCCAGGTTTTCAGTGATATCATATCTGCATCAGTCGCAAACCATGCTTCCATTCTGCATATATACCATTGCAGCACTTCGTGAGCTAGTCCTTGTTGCCTGCAGAAAACTGTCATGTTACACTGATAGATTGAAACTTCAAGCCTCAGTGCTTATATACAATATATGCCCTTATCAATCTCTTACCTTAGTTCTGGATGTCTATTTAACACAATTGAAATTGCTTGGAGAATAGGCATGTCATCAGGATGATCATCCCTCACTTTCACTGTCTAGAAATATCACAAGAAAGCCAATAGATTACAGTTCAAGATAATCACAGTGTCATTTATGATTAAGAAGAAACACAAGCCATATGCAGCAAAGATCTTACCTCTGCTAGAATTCTCTTGAAAGTGTCTCCAACTTCCATTACCATTTGTTGAGGGACTTGATGACCATCAATGTTAAATAGCATACAGCTATAAAGATGAAATGGCATTACTAGGAAGCAAAGTAGTACAATTGCAAAAGTTTCAGATGTTCTACACTTTTTAGAAAATCATGTGAATGCTTCAGTTCCATGAGAGACAGATTGTAGAACTGTCTACGCATTATAAAAGGTTAAGGCTCATGCAATACATCAATCTTGCAGAAACAAGGAGATGAAATCTGAATTATTACCTTTCCAAGTCATGATCATATAAGACAGAGTTATCACGACTGGTACGATATAATGTGAGCCCTAAACCACGTATCAATGGTGCCAAGGGATTCTCATTACAAACACCATGTAGCCTGGTAAATAGTCAATAAAATAAAAACAAAGTTATTGAATTCTGACTCATTTCGTTGCTTCACATTTAAAAAATACAGTGTGGTGATTTGAAGAGTGCAAACAACTGGATAGGCCTTATTACATTTCTCATAAGGTACTGAATTTTAAGCCTCGTGAGTGTGAAGAAAATTAAAAGACGAGGGAAAAGCCACTATCTGAGTAACCATTATAATTTAGAAATGACTAGAATACAAAAAGTATTAGCACTAGATGGACAAAATTAAAAGAAAAATCATATAAACTAAAAAAATAATAAATAAGGTTATCATTGCTGTTATACTACTAGAAGGAGAGTACAGGGGACTTGTCATTTTAGTACAACTGCTGCTGGAGTCACAACAAATACACTAGAATAGCTTTATTCTATGAGAAAGGCTTATTATTACTATTATTCCTAAATTGGAAATTTCAGATCAACATTGGTCCTTAGAAGCTTTAAATGTTTTAGGCAATGTAATGGAATTACTGGGAAAAAATCCGCTAAGTTGCAGTTCACACTTTTAGCAAACTCTGCACACATTGTTTCATTGAGGATGGATATTTTTTCTGAGGACCAACCATATAAAAGAAGGGTTGAAAATTGGCAATAAGAGGACATTTTTCAATCTCAGCATATCTAGGAAGTTGGTGGTGCAGTAAGGCTAAGAGCCTAAAATGAGCACACCAAATTAATCAATGGCATGTTAGAAGATGGTGAGCAAGGTTCACAAGTTCAGATGATCTTCCAATTCTAAAACAATGTGTTAGCAACAAAGAAAAAAAAAATTGTAGTTCGAATAGAACGTACCATGAGGCTCCCATATCTACAGGACAGCCAAATGAGTAATCAGTATATATCCTGCCACCTACCCTATCCCTTGACTCCAGTACAATCACCTAACCAAATGATGAGAATAAGAGAAAGAAAAAAGCAATAGAAAATTAAAGAAAATAGAAAGAATACGTAAATAAAGATGAATCTGACAATAATGATATAGCACCTTAAAAGATGCATCATAGAGACTTCGTGCAGCAGCAATTCCTGATATTCCAGCACCAATGACAATAACTGTTGGACGAGAATTGCATGGCCTCTTGATGTCTGCAGCAACAGTGTCTGAACCAAAATCACAAGGAAAAAAAGTTGTTTATGTAAAGAGCATACCCTAAATAAACCACACACGCTTACGTTTCAAACGGATGAGAGAACAAGTAAGATAACATAGATGATGAACCACCAATAAAAAATAGTATTTTGTACCATAATTGATCTACTTGAAAGATTCACAAAAATACACTACCGTAAAATTTCTTACACAAGCCATGTGAACAGTTTCATTTGCTTTCCGTTAAAGAATGTAGATCCTTGTTTTACAATGCTTTCAAATAGGGTCAGATCACTACAGAACCATACATTTCCCATTTTACCTCATCCAAAGGAATAGGTTACTTTGGTTAAAGGAAAAAATTTATTGTTCTCTATTTTCTCTTCTTAATTTAAGTACATGTTCCAAGAGTGATCATTTCCAAATAATTAATACATGAATAGGAGGGGATTTCGCAAATAATGTGCAGTCAAAAACTTGAAAAGAGACAGTTAATTTTTTTTTACAAGAATAAAGTTTTATGAGAATATCCATTGACTTGACACTACTAACTTCAAAAACAGTACTATGTGGCTTGGCGAGGTTAAAAGTTTATGGTCATTCCTCTGACAAGAACTGACATAAATTGCCACCCAATTCGGTCTTTCCCATTTTTGTTCATTTTAAATAGAACTAAGCGATATTCTGTTTTCTCAGCAATTTATGGTCTCCGAAATTAGACAACAAAATAAACATGTAATCATTGATATTGAATTGATAAAATTGTTAATTCGGTATATAAAGATTCAAACAGGGATCAGTCCAACTTTATCTGCCTCTGATTCAAGCTAAAACTAAAACAATTTAAAAAAAGGTAAACGAAAAGTGAAAGTGAACTTCAAACCAACTCAATGTTTCAGCACACAAAATTTCACTTGTAGATGAAATGATCCTTCAAATAAATTATTTATCATTTTTCCTTTCAAAATGGAAGTTTGAAATTGAAATAGACCAACTGAAACAAATACAACTATATCATGTGAAACAGAATGGGACCCATGAACTTAGTATGTGCTCTGCCATGTTATTATATTTTCCCTAAAATTGAAGGAAGGAGAGAAGAAATAGCACCTGGACATAACAGTGGACCACAAAATAACATAATTTGACAGCCACACTACCTGTGACACTTAATAATAGCAAAAAACTATTTTCTGGCAAACATCTACAATGTATAAATCTTTATTATTCAAAAGGCACTCTAGGTAGAGGTTTGCAAACACTGACAGAACAATTCAGCATTCAGAAATACTGCTATTCATACACAATATTACTGTTTGTATTGGCATGCATTAATGACAAGATCCTCATCAAGAAAAAGGTAAAACCTCAAATTTTAATAAACATTAAATCGAACAGCTAAGAGATGTAGCTCAAAAGTCACCCCTTAGGAGTGTTTGATCCCTAAATCAAGTCCCATAACCAAAGTGAATTGGTAAACTAAAGGGAAACCAACTTCCTACAAAGTCTGAAAACAGTTAAACCTTTCCTTGGTAACGAAGATACATAAAATGTGAGCAAAAGTAAAACACCCCACATAAAAAAGCATAGAAAACCATGCATAAACACACACTGTGTGTGCATGTGAATAAGAGCAATAAAAAGAAAACACTCACCATCAATCAAATTTGTGGAGCATAATTCTTTTGGGTCCATAGAAAAGAAAAGAGATCACAAGCCTTGCAACAGAAGGTAGAAAATCAAAAGGGGCGTGTTGAGAAGAAGCAATGGAATCAAAGGATTTCAATCAAGGGGAATAGATTGGAAGAGAAACACAGTTCATTATTCATATTAGAGCTGACATGTTCATTCACTTCATTTGTTATGAAAATGAAACTATCTCTTCAGAAGGGACAATTGGCAATGCTCCTCTCTTCCACAATCACATCACCACACGCTTTCTCTTCTTCTGAATCTCTCTCTCTAAAACCAGAGAGATCCAACTACCAACGGTACTTTGCGGTGTAATGTAATAAACTAATAAACTAATAATAATATTAATATTATATAATCTAAAAAAACAAATTGTTATCATTTATGCCATAAATATTTATTTAGCCATGAATCCATGTCCTAAGTATTCCCTGTTCCTATTTAAACAGAAATTTTTGAACATTTTCTTTCTATTTCTCTACTATTTCAAAGTTTAAAACGATATTAATTATTTTTTCAATTACATTATATATAGGGATATAAAAATGATAAAAAGTAGATATAAACGCAATAAAACAGCTATAATTGTTATTGTTTACGTTAATTTTAAGAATACAATATTTGTTAAATATTAATATATACTAAATGAAATTTTAGATCTTATTTGAAAACTGTCCAATGAATATTTAAGAAATTGCGTGTAAGTTTTGTATTCATAAAGTATTTTTAGAATAGGAGATGCAGAACTTTTGTAAAGACTTGAGATAAGATTAGTGGTATTTAGTTAGTGACATGCATGACGAAGACATTAACCAAACAAACATGAATTTAAGAATGACGATGTACGATATTTAAGGGAGGCACTTTTGGAACCTAACAATATGTTGAAAAAGTATCAAACTCAAGAAAAAAAAAACTATTAAACTTTAAAATCAACAAAATTATATTATGTTTCTTGTGAAGTGTTGGTTAAAACTTACACTTTAAAGGGTGGATAACCAGATTTGATCTTTGTGTGAGGTGCTCCCAATCTTGTTCTTGAAGAAAGAAAAGTTATAATTTAGTTTATAAATTTGTAAAAAAACTCAAATGGTTTCTAATTAAGCTAATGACAAATATAGTTATCGTTTTTTTTTTCAGATTGATTCTTAAAATCATATTATAATATGATAGGACTTTTTATATATTTAAGGATTTAAATAAATATGGTATCTTCTTAAGTATTAAATTAACAATGTCTCGTGTATTTAAGGATAAAATTAACCATTTTCCCTTATGTAAGATAGTAAGATTGATTTTTTTTTTCAAATATAACTTTTTCTGTCAATACAGACTTAACATTATACCCTCATCTACGTATTAAAAAGAATATAGTTATATGATAATCATACAACCAATCAAACTTTTTTAAATTGTTAAAACAATCTAAAAAATGATTAGGAAACAGAGAAATGAAAATCCAAAAACGATATTTTTATTGTAATTTGGTTGAGTTCTGAATTCTTGTTACCACATGATAATATATTTAATATGATTATATTCCTTCTTCATTTGTACTCCCATACACAATTCAAAATTTCCTTTAACCCTACCTGCTTTATGTGCAAATTGTGCACATATAGCTGACATTTTCTTTAACTTATTCTATTTCTAAATGCCAATGACGTTGAGAACATATACGAAAGGCCTGTGCATTTTTTCTTCCTTTCTTTTTTTCTTCTATTTTTTCTATTTTCTTTTTCTATACTTTTATATGCACGGTTAGCAATTAAGATATTTTGATAATTAAATTTTCTCAATGGAGGAAATAATTTTTTTTTAAATTCCTGAAATAATGCATTTTTTTTATTTATTTCTAGATATGGGTAAATCCTGCATAAGATACACGATATTATTGTAAAGAGATCGTTGTCTTATTCCACCATTTAATATAAAATTAAATGAAAAAGTAAAAAGATGACACAATCTTAATTTACTAGATGAAATTGTGCATCTAATATTTCAATTAATAAGTTAATTAATATACTGAGATACTGTACATTTTTTTTAGTAGGGTTAATATTCTCTACCCATTCCTCTTCTGTTTTGTTTGACACCATGTGATCTATTGCTAATGTGTAACTAAAATAAATGCAAAAAATTTAATTTAATTTAATTTGAATAGAATAGTGGTTACTGACAAAAAAAGTTACATGCTATGAATTTAGTTATTAATATATGAAATATATTTAGTTAGTAATAAATATAATTTAAAAACTAACAATAAATTTATTTAAAAAATTATATAATATTTTCAAATTTTTCATTCTAAATTTAATGCTAAATCTTAATTTTATTTTAATTTTTTTATATTAGTAACTAAATTCAAATATCAAACTTAAACTTAATTTTGCTAAATATATTTTATTACTAAATATTAATTTAATTTTTTTTTTCAAAATCAAACTTACTTTTAATTTAGTTCAATATATAAATCTCATACTAATATCATTTTTTACTTTAATTTAAACAATAATCCTCTCAACCATATTATTGTTTAATTTCAAATTAACTTCACATTTGTTTCAATTTAATTTCAATTATTTTTATCAATAATTAAAACCACTTTTGTAACTGTGCATTTATTTTAGTTGCACATTACCAATACATCACACGTGCCAAATAAAAACAGAAGAGGAATAGGTGGAGAATATTAATCCTATTAAAATCATACAGTATTCTCACTATATTAATTACCTCATTGAAATATTAGATGCACAATTTCATCAAGTAAAGTGAGATTGTGTCCTCTTTTCAAGATTTCATTTAATCTTATATTAAATCATGGAATAGGGTCAGATTTCTTTACAATGATATTGTGTCTCTATACACCTATACACGATTTACCCATATCCAAAAATAAATAAAAAAATGCACCATTTCAGAACCAATTTGAGAAATTTGCCGATTGATTTGGACTCAACACAATTATTTTAGTTACAATCACATTGTATAGTTCTGTATTATTAAAAATAATTATGAATGTGTATAAATACTAATATTTCATTTATTAATCTTAATAAATGACGTTGGTTGTTTCAGTTGGTTGTTTAAAGTGTTAAATAAAAAGACTTATTATTGCGAGAAGATTTGTTTACGTTAGCATGCTTCCATAAGACATAATCCTTCCAAATTTAATAGTAAAATGATACTTGATAGAGCTAACCAGTCTACCAGAAATATGAAAATGATACATTATACCTTGAAAACACGAAGTCAACGTTTATCATCTATCAATTAAGGAAGTTGAATTTTGATTATTGGGATTGAGAGAAATAGTGGAGGAGAAAGATGAAGTTATCACTTGGAATAAATTCATAAACAAATTTTTGAAAAATTATTTCACTAACATATTAGATATACAGAAGATATATATATATATATATATATATATATATATATATATATATATATATAAGTGATGTATAACTTAAAAAAGCTCCTGTATATCTGAATATGCACATAAGTACAAACACCTAAGTAAAGATGTAAATGTTTGAAGCATACCCAAAAATAAACAATGAGTTCAGCACAAGATTTGCCCTGGACTCTTATAGATTTTGAATCTTGACGATGTATTCGCACCTCTTGTAATTTTGATTGACCAATCTTACTAATCAAATAATATTGAAATCCTATCCAAGAAATTTTACTTCGGACTGAGAAGGAAAATTTTCAAGACAATAACAATCACAACCAAACTTCCGAGTTTTATTATAACATTGCCATCTATTGCAAACATTGCAAATATTTTCTATTTAAAGACAACCATTATTTCTTAAAAATAAATTTTGGAAAATACTTTTCTAGAATATGTTACATATTTTTTATTTTCAAAAAGGCATTTTAGAATGTGTTAAATTTGGTCACTTTTAGGAAATAGTTACCAGAAAAAGTCAGAAAAACAATAGAAAAGACTAGGATATTAGAAAAAAGTGGCAAGTTCATCTAACAATTACCGATTTGATTCATTCATACATTCACCAGGCCGAAAGAGGCCCAAAACAAAATACAAGGACTCGTAAGCAGTGACCCAACAGTAACGGAAGATCTAAGAACTACAGCAATGATGCCCACTCACGTGAAACTTAGTATAGCAAACTGCTACAAATAGAAAGTCGGAAAGAAAAACACTAGACAACAGCTAATAAATCAAAATTTCATACCTTCAAAATATATTGTCCAAAAGCGTTGAAAATAAATCTAGTATGCAGTAACTGGCCAGGCATAGTTACTATATTCAAAAAGAATTTCCAAGCATAAGCACTTTCTTTAAAAGACAACTTTCGAAAGCAAGCCATAACAAAACTTGAAACTTAGTCAAAACTAGACTGCACCAAATTTTCATTTGTTTTCATATCAGCCTATTTTTTTTCATAATCTGAGCTTACACAATAGTTACAGACATAATTTCATTTCCATAACAATCATACTATCTTTTCTCATCTTGGTTGTCCTCAATAATACAACCATTCATTTTGTTATGATTCCAAGACACTCGTTTCCTTCCTTTACAAACCCCACTCATCATATTCACACCGAATCCAATGTTCTTCTCCTCCTCCCCTCTAATTTTAAACTTCATTTTTTCTCTTCCCTCTGGCAATTCCATCCTTGTGTCTTTCCCTTCTTTTCCATTCATGTGATTGCTCTGTGATATGACACTGTTTTCGTCTCCGGTAAATGAATGCTCCCAATATTTCTCGCCACATTTCCTCTCCTTAACTAAAACCTGATCACAGTTTTGTTCAGGAAAATGTGGGAGCCACCTTGGTATATGAGTTTTGACTTGGTTAGAGAAACACGTTAATGTACCAGAATCAATGCTTACTTCAGAAACATTTCTAAATTGAATTGGTTTAGCAAAAGGAACTTTATCAGAGAAGTTGAAAAAATTCATAATCTCTCTTAGAGCGGAAGACCTCAGCAGGTCACCTTTGTGCAACGCTGAACCACCCGGAAATCCTTGAACAGAACCAAGATCATGAATGCCATTGACGAGGTCAAAGAGGTTGGAGTCAGTACGATTGGAGGCACTAGCAAATGAGGCAGCTGATCTCGCAATTGTTTCCAGATATCTAGTGGAAACAGCAGTTAAGGTTTCAAGAGCATTGCTTTTGGACGTTTTGAATCCGGCTGATTGACAGATTTGAGCAACTGCAATTTTGGCTACAGCAAATGAGAATTCTGATGGGTTTTCTGCTACTCGAGCATCCTGTACTCCCAGACCCTTCTTTTTTCTTTTTCCCCTTCGGGGTAGTTTTGATGTGGCTTTTGTGTTGCTGTCCTTTGGCATAGGGTTCATGGAAAAGTAATTAGAAAAGGAACTATAAGAAGGTATGTAGAACTCAGAACCCTTTGAAGAACACTGAAGTTACAACTTGTCCCTAATATCAAAGAGAAGCATACTAGCTCCTTTCCTGCAATCAGACCAAAAATCATAATAAACAAAACTGAATCAAGAATAACACTCATAAATGACGAAACATACTCTAAAGTTTCTACTAAAGGGAGAGTCAATCAGCTTTTATCACAACAGTATCTATATAATTGAGATTCACGAGGTTCTAACAAGCAAGTTCAATTTGAAAGCAAAAAAGAATATTCAGAGTATGGTCAATATCTTAATCCAGTAACACCACGAAAATTAATTCCACAAATCATAAAAGTAAGGCACTTCAATTGTTACTTCGCGAGCCAAGGAATAACCCTATGGCTCTGGGAAGTGATAGAAACTACATTGATCAAAGAGGAAAATAGGGCATTCTAAGAAAACTTTCTTAGAATCTGGAATATGAAACAGCAACACAAGAAATAAACGTGATCATTAAAAACTAACAAAGAGCGCATTCCATTTCATCAACTGACAACCCCACCAAAACCACAATTTTTCTTATTCTCCTTCACACTGTCCCATCATTCCCTTTTATCACTCTGCAGCCATCATTCAATTAGGATCATTCATAAAATAAAATAAAATTAATCCAATAATACACACAGTTCAGCAAAACACGAGGACACGCTGGAAGAGGCAAATATCAATTAGCAAGGGCTGAATATGAAAACAATGTAACATTCAAAATTAATTTGAAATCGTGAAGATCATGGTATTCAAAATGTGTGGAAATACTGCAAGAAACATCCAATCTATGTGCATGAATGGGGGAAGATATGAATATGTATTGGAAGAAGAAAAAATGAAGAGAAAGAAAAAAACAAACCGTTGGTTCTAACGAAGTTAAAACTGTGCGGTGCCCTCATTTGATATTCGCCATGCTCCTCCGCGGCAACTGAGAAGTTAAGCGCAAAAACAAGTATTTGTTTGTGTGGGGGAACACTCGCATCACTATTAATTGGGCCCTGTGTGGACTTCATGGGCTGTTTGGGCTTCTTCTCCTAATAATTGTAATTTTATTTTGGAATTTATCATTGAAAGTATTGAAAATTGAACAAAAGAAATATTTATTCACATAAAATATAATGAGTATTGTTAAAAAAACAAAATTTAATGATTAAGTAAGATGAAGTAGTAACTGGTTATTTTTTTAATTATACCATTTAATAATTCTTTGATGCGTATTAAATATTTTGATATTATAAAGGTCAACACGATCACCTAAGTTACATGTCTACTAATTTGGTATTTTTTTATTTTTAGAAATTGGTGAACGTCCACTCAATCAATTGGATTAGACTTCTTTCAAAAATTGATATTTTTTTATTATTTACAAAATACTATTTTTTTTTTACTTTATATTTTTATGAATTTGATTTCTTTTATTTTACAAACTAGGCTTGTGTATGTCTTTTTATGATTTTTTTTTTATTCTCAACCAACAAATAAGGATTGATTTCTTGAGATGTTGTAATTTAGGAGTTGACATCTTACATAATTTTAAATGTGATTTCATAAAAAAATTATTTTTTCTTAAATATTCTTTTAGCAATCGAGAATTTTTTTAGTAGAAATTATAGGTTTTAACTGTTAGAAAAAAAATCTATTCGAGTTGGGCAAGAAGAGTATTGGTGATAAATACTTTGTTTCGTATTAGAGTATTTTAAGGGTTCTTTATGATTCGATTAAATGTAGCTGGGTGAGTCAAAAACAACTTTTGACGGGTTTACATTTAATAAAAAAATACTTCTAATATATTTTAATGATGAACTAGATTATACTTTGAGTTATCCCAATCTAATCTAATGTCATACTTTTTCTTATTTTTTTAATAATTATGTATAAATAATTCAATGTTATATATTAAAAAAATAATTTCTCTAACATAATATTACATTTTATTATATAATATTATCTATCTTTTTATATTATGACATATATCTTTTATTACATATTTTTCCAGTTTTACTATTTAACTACATGTACATCTTAATATATTTTGTCAAAGTATATTACAAATAGTAGCTATTTATTCCCTGAAAAAATTCCTTTCTATTATATATCTTGCTATCTGCTTTACGGATTATTTTGTATTCATAAATATTCACAAATACCGTAAATACTTATTTTTTTATTTTCTTTAATTCCAATAATTTTTTAAAATTATTATGTATGTATTACAAAATATAGTTCAAATAAAATTTTATTATTAACATTAATATGAACAAAAATATTTTTTTAAAAAAATATTCAAAATAATTATAGTAAAAGTATAAAATTAACCTCTTTAAAGAATAATTTTATAAATACGAATAAAAATATAAATTTGTAAATCTAATTTACTTACTTTATTTTAAAAATATTTAAATAAAATTACTTACAACAAATAATAAATTGGGAAAGTAGATACTCTAATATTGGTATGGCATAGAACAAATAATTAAAGTACTTGTATCAGTCTCCTATAGGTATGCATTTGTAATCAATTTAATGTGAATTGAAAAATTTATCAATGGATTCAATTGGAACGCCATGCTAATAGCAGATTATACAATTTGATCATCAGCAAATTATAAATCACTAATCTCTTTTATAACCATCTTCTTATTAAGAGTGGAAGTCCAACACTTAAATAAACTTCTTACGAGTTTTCTTTGAGAGAAAAAAAAAAGAAAAAAACTAACTAAACCAACGTACCACTAATTACATTCTTAAAGATTATGACTGAAAAAATCTAAAACCATATAACTCTCGACTACTAATGTACCACAAGAACTAAAACCATTAGATCAGAACTTGTTTCTTCCACCCTTTCAAACAAACAAAGCAGTTTGATTAGAAATGGTGGTGGTAGAGTTAGATGTATGAGGTAGGACTGGAGGTTTTATAGCACTGGAAGAAGTAGTGAACTTTGCTCTCTCAGACTCACCCATTAGCCCTCCATAACTTCTGCAAGACTTCAGCTTCTTATTGTATGGTTTCTCTGGTTTCACAAGATCCTCCAAGCTCCTCACTTTTTCTAATGAAGTGAAAGACTCTGCCTTTCCCTGGTAATACCTTGAAAGCCCCCTCCTACACATTATCAAACAAAGAAAAGTTCAATAAGCAAAAACAAACACTTTAATTATCTTGCAAAATTTTCCTTCACAGTTGCCATGCATGACAACAAGATTATTGATTGAGTAAATAGTACATATACTGATAGTATAAATGATTTTTACAACAAGAAGTCAGATAATCAATCATGATTTCTGATTCACGGTGTAATCTGTTGTATTCTAGAAAGTGACTCCTATTCAACTTTGTAAACAAAAGTTTTTCCAAACTTTTACAGACTCAGAACAAAATCTCATACAAAGAACAAAAGGGGTGGAAAAAGAAGCTTACTTGACAGGAAGTTGTTGAAACAAAGATGACATATCATTTAACGGTTCAGTTGCAAATTGTTCAGCCGAAGAAGAGGAAGAAGAGACAGGGGATGTAACTTCTTCAAACGAATCAGAATCCAACGACGAAGCACTTGAAATCCCTGACTCAGACTCAGACTCAGAAAAAGAAAAAGAACGAACAAGACCAGACTCATTAACTGGTCCCTTGTTATCATCAGCTTCGACAACCTTATACTTTGGCTGTTCCATCTCCAACGAAATCTTGTTTCTGAAATACCCTTTTGGGGGTTTTAATGTCTCAACTTTATTGTTCTTCTTCCCCACCAATAAACCACACGCAATGATTTGTATATGTGGCTACCACTCGCTGCGTGAACACACTTTTCTCTGTTCTAAAGGTCTGCTTGAAATAGAATCAGAACTAGCTTTTTGTGTTTGTGAAGAGAAGACTTGACGGTTTATAAGCAAGGCTTTAAGATGTGTTGGATAAGATTAATACGTGCTAGTTTTTTTATTCCCATTATCAATTTTATCATGATCTTTTTTGACAGACAGAGTAAGATTCGACTTTATCCGAACATGATATTTGTTGTTCCCCCAACTGCAACTCACATTATCACCTCCTTCTTTCTAGCCACTGTCAAAACATATTTTCTCACAATTTATACATATATTTTATTTTAGAGATCACGCTTTCTTTGGATGAGTAAGGATTCAATGGAGTGGAATGTAGAGATTTAATGAATTGTTTTAATTAAGATATAGGTGATGAAATTTGAAGAAAAAATTTGTGAATAATATAATAAATATTTTAATTTTTAAAATAATAAAAATGTAAGATAATAATTTTCTTATTTATTTTTATAGAAATGTTAGTTAATAAAAGAATATTTTTATCTTTAGGTAAATATTAGTATTTAACTTTCTTTGCAATGAGAGACATATCCACTTTTTCATTTCTACTAAATATTATTGTTCAAACGAATTTAATTTCATAAATCTCTCTACATCTATAACTATTTATATAAATCAATCCATCTAAACACTGTGTTAAAAGTAAAAAAAAAAAAAAGTGAGAATTTCTCTAAGAAAAACATTATAAAAAAGAATGAGAACATATATGATACTAAGGAATAAAATAAATGACGATGATTAAAAAGGATTTGAAGATGAAAGGAAAGGTGAGTGCATGGAATGTGAAATTGAGAAGAAAATTGGATAAGGGTGAAGTCCTTCTAAGTTGTATTGTGTCCCATTCCATCCCATGTTGATGGAAAGTGGATATCTCCAAAGCTGCAAAATGTCTTCCTGTGATAAGCCCAATGTCACTCAGTTTAAGGAGTTCCGGACCTTGCGCTCATCCACTCACCTATATTATTTATTCATTAATTCTAGGCTTTTTCATAATTATTTTATATAATAAATAATACACGTTTTTACCTTATGGAAATTTCTTTTCATTGGAAAATATTTTTTAAATAAAATAAAATTTTCAGACATTACCCAACATATAGTAAAAAAAATAATTTTAAAAATTAATGCATTTTTTTTAATACATAAAGTTGATTTTTTCTTTTTTACATCCAAGCTTACATTAACTACATATTGATTTTCTTTATGACTTGACGGTTGCCACAATTTTATCATTAATATCAGTATCCAGCTAGGAAAATATTGATTTATGCCCATAGTTTTAGCTCCATAAAAGAACACACCCTAGTTTTAAAAAGTACATGAAATTCATAAAAAAAAAAAAAAAAAAAAAAAAAATTTTTTTTTATTTTTTTGGATTTAAAAATTTTTTTTTAATTTTTTATTTCCTTACAAAAAAAAAAAAAAAAAAAATATTTAAATATAAAATATTTTTTA
>Ga0099825_1003747_pt1 | contig 20155 bp, 4 predicted proteins | sample SiratroredBW_FD_76838 | JGI IMG/M metagenome (GOLD analysis project Ga0099825, IMG submission 76838) | Root nodule microbial communities of legume samples collected from California, USA - Siratro red BW | ecosystem: Host-associated > Plants > Roots > Nodule | place: USA: California | collected... | reverse complement strand
CATTATAAACGTGATTACAAAATAATATATATATATATATATATATATATATATATATATATATATATATATTTATTTATTTATTTATTTTTGTTTTGTTTTGTTTATTGTATATGTATATAGGGAAGAAAAATAGTAACAGTTAGAAGAGTGATTTGTTTATAATTATTTTGTCATGATTAGTTAAAATTAGTGATGCTTTAATCATTGAAGTTGGTTAAAGATCTTGATTATTGATACAAGAACGAGTTGTTTTTTTTTTATGTTTTTTATTTTGCATTCTTTATTTTACAAAAATGTAGTAAAATACTTTTTTAATTACTTTATTTTTTTTTATGAATAAGTCAACAATAAAAATATTAAATTGTTACTATTTTAAAAGAGAGTAATAGGACAGAAAATAAGAAAAGTAAAAAAAAAAGTGTATGAATTTTTGTCAAACTTTATTTAAACTCCAAAAATTGATATTTTTTTAGTCTAGAGATTTAAATAATAATAACAACACATGTTTAGAGATTAAAATAAAAAGGGAGTTAATTTTAGAAATCTAAATAAAATTTTAAAAAAATCGAGACTTAAATTTCAGTATAGAGGTTGATAAACATTATACCAAGTAAATTATTTACTGGGAAATAAAATAAATTGAAAATGTCGGTAAATAATAAATAGATAATTTATTTATAGTTTTAAAAAATAATTTAATTTCCATTAGTTGTTCTTGTTCATGGCGGTGAGTATTAACAGCAGAGCAGCATAGAAGAGAGAGAGAGAGAGAGCGAGAGATACAGAGAGAGAGAGAGGAAGAAAACCTAGAAATCGCATTTTGACTAAAGAGTGTGTCCAAATTGTGAAACCCTAACACAGGAACGCAATCTGGAAGATGAGCATTCGAAGGTTGAGTGGCGAAGAATCGCAAACCCTTTACTCTCTGCTCGGAGCGGAGCAGCGTCCACTCCATGAGATCCTCTCCCAATTCAACTCCTCAATCCCTTCCTCTCGTCATTTCACTCTCTCTTCCTATCTCCTCATCCTGTTACAGGTAACAATCCCTTTTCTTTTCGCCCTTTTTCAATCCTCACTCGCAATTCGATTTCTAGGGTTTATCTATCAGAAATCTTGTACATAATTTCACACTGATTCGAAACTCATTCTGGCTTGTCAACGTTTTCGGGGATTCTTTTTTCTCCTTTTAAATTGTTACGATGATTAGGTGTAAATGGCGTTGAATTGAAATGATGAGTTGGGTTATTTTTTATTTTTTCTTTAAGGGGAGTTTGTGTTTTAATTTTTCTTAGATACAGATTTTTGGTGGTCTTGTTGAATGTTGTCTAATTGGAATCTTTTGTGGGCAGGACAACAAGGTTCTCACCACCACTGAGAGGTTAATAGCTTTTGCTCTGCTCGTTGAGGCTTATTCATCCCAGAAACCTGCTTCAAATCCCTTCATAAGTTTTGTTGTAAACGTAAGCAATTATTTTTATTAATGTTGTTTTGTTGTTGTATTGTGAACTTTTTTGTACGGGTACTCTATATGGTTTGTCTAATTCTCTTAAGGTTGGGTCAGTTTTTGAATGCAAGGGAAAGATGATATGATTCTTTAACAAATATGAAATGGTGAACATAAGAAAGACGTGCAAGCACCTTAAACAAGGTCTTATCATTGAAATTAGTTACGATATAACATGAGGGGATAAATGGCTCAACAGAATGGAAAAACTGCTTTTATATCCGCATCTGTGCTGCGTAGCATTTAAGAATCTGTGCCTGAAATCTTATACACATATGGAAAGCTAACATTTTTACTGCTGAGTGATATTCCACTGTTCACCGTTTCTCAAATCTGAAGTGTGACAGCTTACAGTTAACTGTATTTTTTCTAAATTAGAATTATGTTGTTAGTTATTAATGGACATGCTATCGAAAAAAATAGTTAACTAACATTTATCCATAAACTTGAGTGTGTGCAAATTGAATTTGAACTCAGTTGACCATAATTGATGGTGATGTTTTGTGAATTAACAAAATTTTGCCACTATGGTGCGGAAAAATGTTTGAGTTCGTGCTAAACTGATATGGATTTAAGAGAATAAAGAGAAATATGAGAAAATATATTATTGATATGGTTTGAGAGGTACAGCTGATTGCTTTTTATAGGATGCTATAGTTATTTAGATCCAACCAACTGTTAGTTATTTACAACAGAAGAATAACATAAAATCACTCTCTGACAAGTACTGCTCTGTCTGTCAGAATGCAGTATGCTATACAGTATACTCAACAGTTTTTAATTTAAAGCTAAACTAGAAGTGCACAAACATGTGAGTAAGGAAAATGGATGAATGGAAGATAATACAGATGGATAATTAGAGGCGAGAGGAAGACCTAAGAGAGCAATAGGATAAACCATTGAAAAGAAAACCTTTACAAATGGTGTTATTTAAATCTGCATATCAACAGAGCTAAGTAGTGTTAGATCAGATGATTGCTTGGCTTATTTAGCCAAGCTTGCCTACTGAAATATGTTGAGTGGTGTTGTGATTTCTCTTTAGACAATTCCATTTTGGAACTTGTAATGAAAATCTTAGCTTAAACAATCATGCAAGGTTAATCATAAGCAATTAGAATCATATCATATTTCATCTCTATATAAGTAATAAGTTAGATGCTTTTCTGTCTCTACAGTTTGTTTTATTGTGTTATATTACTGTTGAGGTAAGGATAATTTCTTGGTTACAGGCTTCCTGTCATGAAGGGTCAGAAAAAGTTGAGAGGGCATTTATTCTGCAGCTACTAGGTGTTGATAGCTCCAACGGTGGGAAAGAGGTGATATTCTGTTCTTTTGTCTTAACAATAGTCACATATATTGCTAATTCTTTTATTTATTCTCCATAATGATGTTTTGTGTTCAACCTCATTCCTATTTTATACAGTTAAACTTCTTTATTGTTACCTATTTGCAATAATTCTGAGTTTATAGTCTGGGAAAGAGGAGATGTCTAGATATTGTTGTTAGCCTTGTGCAAATTTTGATGTTATAGGTACTATGCAAAAGTTACTCTTGGTCAAGTGTGGAATAAGCAGATCAATATTTTAAAGGTGTTTTTTTTTTATCTGTAACTTTGGTGAAATTTATTTGGAAAACCGAAAGTTTAATAAGTAGTATGATATAGGAAATAATTTTTTAAGGGAGTCTATTTACCTGGTTTGTGTTCATATCAGTATTACTAGATACTGCTGATGTGATAATTTTACATGAAAAAATATATCTTCTTTTTGGTCATTAAATCTGTTTTAGAATGGAAACATTGTGAAAGAATGTTGTTTGTTGGTTAAACACGTTGGTAATGTATTTATGGTTTTAGATTCTGTCACTTGTTTCACATGCAACATGCATCTAAATGTTTGCTGGTGATATTCCTTGCTCTGTCTCTTTCATTTAGATATTGATCTTTAGTGGTTGTGTAATTTCTGAGGTGTTTTTCTTTTCCTGGAGGATTGCAGTTTCTTAAACAGTCTGCATCAGATTATGTTAAAGGATTTGATCAGTCATTACATGTAAGTCACGATATGCAAAGTACTTACCTGTAGCATATCAAATATTGTCCTTCCTTAATATCTAACATCTCTGAGATGTATCCCAGCTTTTTTAAATTTATCAGGATTGTCCTTCCCTTATTTTAGGTTTTCTATACTTATTTATCCTCTCTGATTCCAGGAATTCCCTCCACTAGATCAGTTGAAGCAGCAGTTTTCTGATAAAGTTCATCTAGAACCATATCATTGCTTATTAAAAGATGGTACTGTAAAAAATGTAGTCCCAGACCCAGATGTTCCCCCAAGTTGTGATGCAGATTCGTTAGAGTATGGCTCATGCAGTGGATTGACTAGTTTACATATATAGCCTTTTTTATTATTAAATTTTACTTTGTTTTTTTTTTCTCTTCAATGGTTTCCCGTAGCTGTTTTAGAGTGGCAATTCAAAGTTCATATATATCTAAATTATTATAATTATGAATTTATAGGTTTGATGTGCGACCTGGAACAAAACCTAAACATGGTGCTGGAGATAAAGAAGAGGCAGTAGTTGGGTTGTTGTCAAATCTTTCATTGGAAGGATTAAATCCTCATTGGATCAGACCACTTCCACCCAGGCTGCCTATACTTGATGGGGAGGTACTGCACATTTGTATCTTCTAATATTTGATTCTTCAGTCTTAATGATTAAAACTATTTATACTTGGAACCTTTTCAGCTAGTTTGGCTCAACCCTGATGACAATCATGAACTTATGTGGGACTATGGTATGTGTGTTGATACCAGCAGAGGGGCTGCAGTGAGGGACTTAATTGCAAAAGCTCTGAAGGGAGCCCTCGCACCTGCACAGCAAGAGGTTATTATTATTATTATTATTATTTGATAGAAGAGGAAAACATTGTTGGAGCAAAGATACCCAGTTTGTTTGCATCTCTGTTAAGTATAAATGGATAAACCACCTGAAAAAACCATGTACTTTACACTGAATAAAGCCAAACTCTTAATCTTGTCTCAAATCATCTGTTCAACTCTTGAAACATATTAAAATGAGTGTTAGAATAACCAAGTGGCATATGGATTGCACATGGCCATAAAAAGTTAGCTTCTTTAATATGACTAAAGTCTTTTAAGCTAGTGAAAAATTGGCCTACTGCATTGGACATCATTAAGAGACAGCGGCAGAACATTGTAAGGACAAATGAACTCATTCTGAATAAGCACTACACCATTTCTTGCTTATCAAGGGAAAACCTTATGGTTTGTATCCAATGCTGAAACTTGTAAAGTCGAATAAGATTACGTGATCGGACTCCTGATTGATTTTTAAGGAAAAGATATTGTCTTCTTTTAGGTTTGGATATTTAGGAAAACTAAGTAAACCACTGTAAGACCTTTCATTATAATATGGCATCAATGATTATTGAGTTTGGGTGAGAGACTGAGAGTTTCTGAAATTCTTATTGAAATGACTGTAACTGACTCGAACAAGCTCTAACTAGCTATCAGTTGGTTATAGGTGACAGCTTGTCAAAATATAACAACCTAACTGAACTGCTGCTGTGCTGAGAAAGAGAAAAGGAATGATCCTCCCGGTTCCAGATTTATCTTGGATAATGAGTCAGACTGGACCAACATCAATCCGTTTTTTTCTATGAATTCGAGGGAAAAAGTTCAACAATTAGTAAAAATCATGGAACTATTCATATGTTGTTAAATAGAAACGAGAAATGCCGATCTTTGATAATTTTGTCCTCATAAAATTGTTTTTAAATACACGATCATTCCACAATGGAAAATATTACAAAGAAGAAATGAATCCAATTCAAAAGGAAAACTATATTCCATGATAATCTGCTGTATATATTCCTTGCTAGTTGCTTCGGAAGTGCATCGTATTGCAGTATGGAAAGTATATCTGTACCTTTGTTGTAATTTGTAAAATGTTTAATGAATACGACTTGTAACTTTGTTTTAATCCAGCAAGTCCTGGTGGAGCTAGCAAATGACCCAAAGCTTGTATATCACTGTGGACTGACACCAAGAAAATTGCCAGTATGTGTTATTGTAATCTTTTTGGTGAATCGGTGACCAAGTCAGGTCTTGATCTTTTATTCTCGTTTTTTTTTCTTAAATCAGGAACTGGTGGAAAACAATCCCCTTATTGCAGTTGATGTTCTCACTAAGTTGATAAAGTCTCCGGAAATATCAGAGTATGCATCTTTTATCTATTATATTTTTCTGTCCTTTATTATATAAATTACCCTGTTCCTGTTATTTTCTTTATTTCTATTTGCTTATTTATGGATGCAGATACTTTACAGTACTTGTCAATATGGATATGAGTCTACACTCAATGGAAGTTGTGAACAGGCTTACAACAGCAGTTGAACTACCATCTCAATTTATCCACATGTACATAACTAATTGTATAGCATCCTGTGTGAGCATCAAGGTACCTTACTTTGCCTCATTCCATAAGCTTTTACTTTCCACAAAAGAATATGCTTTTGTGTAACGGATGTGTTCTCCACAAAAAATTATGCTTTTGTGTAACAGTTCTGGTATTCAGTTTCTTGACTTGTAGATTACATAGGGATATTGGATTGAGTTTCTGTCTAATATTTTATTCACATAGGAAGTGGCCTGATAAACATAAAAGCAACAGGGATATGGGAGAATTTGGAAAAAATATGATAGAGAAATAATTGACCTTATGGATGATGTTAGCTCTGAAGTTTGACATAAATCACTGACCTATCTGTTGTCTTGTGGTATGATAAACTTTCGAGATAGTAAAGGTTGTCAAATTGTAGAGTCTATGTACACTTGTGTAGTTTTCGTAAAATTGGTTCATAAACACGCAAGAGTTTATCTATTACATAAATAAAATAATATTAAAACCCTATTATTGCATATATATGTGTGTGTGCATTTATAATACTCTTGATCACATTCAACATTTGGCCTACATAATAAAGCTCTATCAGTCCAAATATATATCATCAAAGTACATAAATGACCAGCCGTTTATTGATTAATAAAAGCAGAAGTTACTTAAGTGAAAACATTTCAAGAAGTACTTTCTCAAATTATCTGAGTCCTGGTGAAACCCTGATCATTATGGGTTCCAGGGGGATTACATTTGATTTCAAACTAATTGAGTTGCTTCTTGACTTGAGAGTTCATGCAAGCTTACACAAGTTTACCCAAGTCTATGTAGAAAAAAGTGTTTGACAGCACCTTGCATTGTCTACTTATAATAATAATATTGTAAGAATTTAAGAGTTAACTCAAGAGTTTGATAACCACTTGGAATTCACTCAAGAGTTTGACAGAAATGTCTCTACTTGAATGCATGCATGCATGCATGCATCCACACATTTGTTCTTATAGGGATAATTGATTATTTTCTAATTACCTGTATATACTGTTTATTTTCCCACTAATCCAAATATCATTCCAAATGTTACACAGTTTTCTGTTTGTCTTACCTTTATGTGGTCTTTTTTTCTTCCTAGCAATGATTTGCTTGTTGATTTTGCAAAGTTCTATGATTACCTGTACACATATATAGGGTGGGAGCAACTTACTTGAAGATTAACTCTTGGTTGAGTTATTCTGTTCTATAAGTGTTTGTATTATATTTTAAATGATTGAATGTTTAGATGTTAGTTAAATGATCATGCAATTATAGTAAATCGGACATTTGTAACTGGTAATCTTATAGTTGGCATTTATTTATATTTTTATAAAAGTGAAACATATGTTAGATTTATTTATTTAAATTAAATGGTTTCTAATTTTATAAAAGTTTGTAGACTTGATATATTAAACTAGAACTTTTAATTTAATGGTTTGGTAATTGAAATTTCATACATACAAAGAGTTGTTATTGAATAGGGTAACTCTACAAAGAGTTATGAAATTTGATCTGTGTGTTTTTGTGTATATATTAATGAAATATCTATGCAAAAACATCTCTATACTGACTGCAATCTCAGCTGGGTTGGCTCCCTAACCAGTATCAATCATTTGCATCACACATCAATTATATTAAACAAAATAAAGAAACAAATCGTAAGTGGGAGGGGGGCACACCAAACCCACTAAGAAAGCCTAAAATGAGGGAAACAAAATCTGTCTATACAAAAGTCATAAGAAATAACAGGTGGAATCCCATCACACCAAAAGCCACCTTATTTCTAAGTCCATAAGGCGAAAGTTGATCAGCGCATCAGTTGCTTTCTTCTGCGTAAATGAGATACCTGAAACTGCGTGTTCTTAAGGAGGTCAATACAATTTAGGCACCTATTTCTCAGCTTTTTACGGAATAAGGCAATGGTTACAATCAATATATATATATATATATATATATATATATATATATATATATATATATAGAGAGAGAGAGAGAGAGAGAGAGAGAGAGAGAGAGAGTGTATCAGGTTAACAATACAGTTAAAATGGACTATTAAGATTAAATGTTTTCTAAAGTCAAATGATCACTGATGTGGTGTAACATTTTAGAATACAGAAGTGCCTCGCTTGTTTTAATCTTGACCATTCAAGATAAGAGCGAATGGTTCATAGGCTTCTCTCTAAACACACTCCATATGCATGTACATGTATGTATATATAGGTTGAGAGATAGACAGACAGTGAGAAAAAGAGAAAGATGTGCTGTGTCCATTAAATAATATTGGCATAGAAAATTGCAAAGTTGACATTGTTCTAGCAGCCATTTATGTTTATGCACTTCACAAGATGACTATGTTTTTTTTTTTTTTAAATTTCAAATTAACACGTATGCTTTCTACTTCTTTTCTCAGGATAAATACATGCAAAACAGGCTTGTGAGACTTGTCTGTGTGTTTTTGCAAAGCCTCATTCGGAATGACATTATTAATGGTGAGTTTACCCAGTTGGTACATTGTTGAATAATTTTGTTTCGTGTAACATTGTCTTAAAAAATGTGAGTAAAGGGAAGAAGATGAATTGTTGGTTAATGACTAGTTTTTTTTATGGATGAATAATGATTGATGGTGGTGGAAAGTGTGGAAATAACATACTTGAACATGTTTGGAATTCGTTTAAACTGTTGTTAGATAATATTGTAAGTAAATTAATAATACTTTGTTGAAGGCACACATGTTAACCAACAATTTTTCTTTCCTGAATGATTCTAGAAATATTTGTCTCATGAATACCTTGAATAAGCTTTGCAAGCTAGTATAAAAAATTATTTGGGAAATAAATCTCCAATGGGAATTTTTTAGGGCTACCAATTTGTTGTACTGAAATTTTCAGTTACATTGTACTTACGGCTAAGCAACTTGTCCACTGTCGGATAATCATTTTGTCGGATCATCATTTGTAACAACATCATACGTTCCTGCCACCCTGCAATTTGAATTTAACTATGCTTTAGGACCTGTACCTATTATAAATTAGAAGAAAGCATCGGTTCCCTCCACGGATCTCCAGAAGTTCCTGTGTTAACTTTAGTGGTTTAGACACTAATAGAGGTTCAAAAGACTGGTTGTTCCGTTTGAAAAAAAAAATGCTATTTTCTCTGCTCAACTTTTACCATTGGATTTTCTTAAGGATTTTGTGTCTGAAGGACAATGTTGGAGGCCGTCTTTGTATTTATTGAGATTGACATGCAGTGTTGCGTGTCCCATGTTCTTAGTTTGTCATATTTTCTTGGACTAGATTTTTGAGGATATCTTATCCTTTATTATATAAACACTGTATTGAGAGTTGATTTTGTCTGGTTTCATATTTGTTGTTTGCTATTAATTCACAAATATGGATCTACTTAGTGTATTTTCCTGTAAATGAACGTCATTTTTTATATTTATTGGAACACAAAAAAGAAAGAAAATTGCAGCATGTCACTGATTTTAGTAAATGATCCCGACTTGCAGTTAAAGATCTCTTCATTGAAGTTCAAGCGTTTTGCATCGAGTTTTCACGGATTAGAGAAGCAGCTGCGTTGTTTAGACTTCTCAAGTCTTTGGAATGATTGTTTTATCTTGTCAATTTCCCCTCTTACTGGTCCTATTTCAAGACTTTCTGTAGATATGTATCTACCTAGAGCTAGGTAGCGTTATGTACTCATTTCAAATTGTGGACAATAAATCAAGATTATAATAGCTTTAATGTCATTTGCATTTAATTGTAACGGGTTATATTGTGAAATGTTCAAACAAGTTAGAATAGAGAATTTAGAGTGTAATTGAATTCTATTTTATAACTATACACCTCACCTCCTGTGGTTGTCCTTGTGTAACCATTTTCTTCTATGCTAGTCAAGTAAAATAACAATCTATGAATGCAAGTTTATATATTTTATTCTTGTATTTTCTTAATTGAGGGACTGAGAAACTGCAATAGACCCTGGTCAAGTTTCCCACATATATGTAAGTAACCCAAGATGGTGCAAAATAATGAAGTGTGTAACCCACAGCCACAGTAACGTGAGTGTTTCTTTCGTTGTAAGAGTGATTGAAACGAAGTAACCAGTACCACCGTAATTTATTTGGGGTGTTTACAAAATTAATCCTCAGTTTGGATATAGTTTTTAATCGAATTCCGTTTAACTAGGGGAATTGTTTTTTGCACTGGGTTTTTACTGCAATGGGTGTGTTCAAAAGGACACAAGTGTACTTATACATAACCTGCTATTATATTATCACCTCCTCTCTTTTCTGTGGTTATGTTGACTTCTAAATTTTATAACTTTCCAATTTACAAAATAAATTATTTTTCTTTCACGGATTATACAAAGACTTTCAAATTGTACAATGTGAGAAATCTCTGGATTGTGCAGTTTGCACAAGGCTTCAAGTCAGAATTCCAGACGTGTTAGAACCAAAAACAGAAAATCTAGAAATGGACTTACAAATCGAAAATCTAGATCATTAAAAAGGGATATTGAATTCAGAACATAGTTATTGGAATTTAATTCAAGGGATTATCCTGGTGAAATGCTAACTGTTTTGATTATTAGAATTATATAAAATTTTATTGTCTAATGAAAGATTTGTTAAGTCAATGTAGCTTATTTGAAAGAGTTTTATTTATTTTTTGTCTTTTTAAGGATAAAGCAATATTTTTACAATAAAAACCCAAAAGAACTAGTTTAAGGAATTGATCAAACTAGTTAAAAATGTCCACTTCTTGACATATAGGTATACGATTTCATACTGGCACAACTCAACCATTGAGCAAAACGCTACATTAATCGTTAGAGGTCTTAGAAAAATGATATTTTTCTCCTTTTATCGTAATTTTATTAGTATTTTTGGTAATTTTCATTAGATAATCTAAGGACCCTTTCTGGTATTTTGTTATTTCTGGTACTGAGATTTTGTCATATACCTAAGACCTTCTACGACGACATGTTTTGCCTTTTTTTAATATAATTGTAAAAGTCTTTTTTTCCTCACATTACCTAAGTTGTCAAGTAATTTTTTGAGTGTTAAAAATTTATTTTTCATATTTATACTAACAATAGTAGAGAAGAGTGTAAAACAATATACCATCTGCCGTATAAAAACAAATACAAGTTAAATGGAAAGGAACATAAATATATATAAAATACATAAAAGAAGCATTACAAAATGAAATCTAAACAAATATAAAATAATAGTGAAGTACGTAACATCACTCTTTTTACTAGTGTTTACATATGATATTTCAATGTTTGACATATTATTTAATGTGTAGTTTTTAGGCGTTATAAAGTAAAATTTGTTCTTATAAAAATTAAGTTTTTGTTTTTTTATGTATTTATTTCGAATGCTCACTTATTAGAAAGTAACAAGTGGTAGACGGCTTCTTCCTGCACCTCCGTACCTTCTTTCAACACCTTCATCACTTTACAAATTTCCAAAACCAACCTCTTAAGTAATATGTGAAATGTTCCAACTACATTCATGTAACCTAATCAGGAAGCCAAAATTTTTTATTCCAGATTACTCATTTTGCAATCTGGTGATTTTCTGAATTATAAAATTTCCAATAGAAAATAAAAGCCTTCCTATCCAAACTTACTTTCAACGAAAAGCTTTCTCGAGCACCTTCCCACCACCACCAATCGCAACCCCTACCTTCATGCACATCATTTTCACTACTATTCTAAAACCTATTCATTATTAAAGGCTTAGTCTTTTCCAAATAGGCATTTTGGAAATTTAAAAATCCATGGAGGTGCAGGAAGAAACTGTCCAGGTGGGAAAGTAAAATGGGCTTAAACCCCAAAAGATTTGAACGAGGCCCAGAAGCTAATTTCGAAATGTAGGAGTTAGTTTTTTTGGGTTCTTCACGTAGGAAACGTTTTACAAGCAGTCATTGGTCATTGATACACTTCATTCATCGCAACTTGGATTAAGGTATTATCTCTGAAACCCTATCTGCAGTGTGGTAGAGAAGGTGAACATGATCAAATTTATTTATTTCTGTATTTTATTTAATGGAATATTGACGAAACGAACGAAATTATGAACCTCTGTTGTTGCAGAAGCGAATCGGAAATGGGCCGGATATGGGCCACGGCGGAGGATTTGTGCCGTAACAGGGCCCGAGTGCTGTCGCTTTATCGGCAAATTCTGCGGAGTCTGAATTGTCCGTCGCTGCAGCTGAGCTTCGCGGCGAGGTTGGCGAAGAAGGCGGAGGTGCGAGCAATGTTCTGGGTTGGTTCCGATGAACTCTCACTGCACAACATTGCTGACCTAATCGACGCGGCAGAGTACTCTCTCTCCTTTCTCAGGAAAGGCCAACTGTCTCCTCGTCACATTAACTGAGCAATGCTCACTTTGCTTTTTGATTTAGTGTTGTATATGTATAATTATATGATTGTATAATTGCTCTTTGTAAATAGACAAATTTTGGAGCAATCATTCATATTTTTGTTCCTTTCAATTCATCTAATAAATCTTCAATTAAAGGAATTGGAAACTTATTTTTCAATTCAACTTAGTAAAATCTCCGTGATCCATCCTTTTTCTTTACCAAAACCGACCGATGCATAACCGGAATTTTCTCTGATGAAGTACAAGGAAGAATATCACTTGTTTGAATGACAACACAACTCTGCATTTGGTTTTCTCTTATCTTTATTCAGATCTTGCATATATGTTGTTCTTTGGGGATAAAATATAAAGCAAACAAATATTGATGTAATACTAATATTATATTGTTGATATAATTCTTACATATTTAAGAATAAATTTTTAACATTTTAATAAATATTATAAAATTGTTACAAAGATAAAGTCAAAACAGTTACAAAATTATTTATAAAGAAGTAATAATATAATATATATTAAAGATAAGTTTTTTCTGCCTTTTTTCAAATTACAAATTCTAAACAGTAAAATGAATTTAAATAAATTATTTGCCCCTTAAAATTCATTCTTTTCATTTCTTAACCAATGTCTTAGAACTTGGCATCTCTGTATTGTTATAGGTATGTTATAATAACATTGTCTAACCCTATTCATAATCTTTTCTCATTATTTGATTATTTGATATTTAATATTTTGGGTTTATGAGGTAGCTCAATTCTACAAGGAAGTTCCCTTAGGGTGGTCATGGTAGTTTTGTTCATGGTATAGCTCAATCTCTTTTGCCTAGGATTTCAATTATCTTTTGAATATAATTTATCTTAAATACTTATTTAAAAGCTTGTTTTGAAGTTGGAAATTTTAAACATGTCATAAAAACCTTCAAATGGAGGCAAACTAATATTTAAATGAGAATTTTCATTTTAAGACTTGTTAAATGGCCTTAAACCGAAACTTCTTAGTAATATTCTGAAACAAGTCAACACTTAATAAACAAATAACTCTATTTTAACTTATATATTTAAATACAGGCAAGTTCTAACAAGGGGTTTTAACTTATTTGATATATGATAAGTGTTAGCAACATGTTCTTATTGTTTCTTTTCGACTTAAGATGAAGATAAAAAAATATAACTAATGTTCTTATGTATATTAAAATTATTTTTAATTTTCTAATATAACCACTATTACTTCTCTTGTTTAGGATAACGTGTCAAATATTTAAAACCCCCAATCATTACATTAATATGGTATGGAGTAATTGTATTATAACGAGAATTAAACAAAAAAGACAAATTAAGATATATATATATAACTAAAACTGTTGTGCATTAAACCCTAATGAGAAATATAGCCAAATAAATAAAACGAAATGAAATAGTGCCAAAAATAATCCTGTGTTTATCCAAATGAAATAGCTCAATCCTGTATTTATCCAATTGCAAGTTGGAGCATTGCCAGGAACAAAACTACCATGGACACCCTAAGGGAACTTCCTTGTAGAATTGAGCTACCTGATAAACCCAAGTATTAAATATCAAATAATGAGAAAAGATTATGAATAGGGTTATTCAATGTTATAATAACATGTCTAGAACAATATAGAGATGCCAAAGAATGAATTTTAATGGGCAAATAGTTTATTTAAATTCATTTTCCTGTTTAGAGTTTGTAATTTGAAAAAGAGCAGAAAAAACTTATCTTTAATAAATATTATATAATTATTTATTTATAAATAATTTTGTAACTATTTTGACTTTATCTTTGTAACAATTTTCTAATACTTATTAAAATGTTGTTAAAAATTTATTCTTAAATATGTAAGAATTATATCAACAATATAATATTAGTATTACATCAATATTATAATATTAGTATTACATCAATATTTGTTTGCTTTATATTTTGTCCCCAAAAGAACAACATATATGCAAGATCAGAATAAAGAGATAAGGGAAAACTAAATGCAGAGTTGTGACCTTACCTTGATTCTTAGTGTTGTCATTCAAAGCCGGTGGTGCAGAGCTAGAAGAATTTGTCACTGATATTCCAATTTCAGAGCATCCCATGCCAAGAGAACCTTCAACACAAAAATTTCAAAATCTCTTCAAAATTATCTAAAACTACTTAGTGCTACAATATAACCATAGATCAAACTTTGTTCTTTTACATGGAACATCAATAACAGAACATATAATTATTCCCTTAAAACAAATGGCATCATTATCTATAATCTTACATTCTCTTAAGCAAGGAAAGGTGGTGACATTTAGGAGATTGTAATAGCCAGCATCACATTCACAGCTGTAGGAGAACATGGATGTCTTGTTGCATGAGCCACCTCCACAATCAACCCAATTGCAAGCTAAACATTACCAAAATGTTAATCATGTTTCATAAAATGTTGTCAAACTGAAAATGTTAGTGATCTTTCAATTACCATCAAAAATTGACTCATTGGACTTTGTTGCCTTTTCTTGAACAGGGGCAGGGGCTTTGGAACAAGAATAGTCCATTGTACCTTCACACAATACCATTCAAATCTTTCACTATATGAGATAATAAAATGCTTTTTAAGACAAATGTAATGACAAACTCTATTATACTGTTAATAATATACTTCTTAATACACTTTTTATAAACACTTTGTTACTCAGCATCCTCAGAAAGTTTTGAATGTTTCTTCTCCTCTGAAAACATTAAATATGTATTTACTTTTTTCATTTAATTGTAAAATAGCCAAACTTTTGTGTTGCATTACAATAACATATTAGTCAGAAACAACTATGGCAGAATCTAACTGCATGAAGAAAAATTCTACCCTTAAAGCAAGAAATATATTCTTGGTAAAATTTCCACCAACCAAGAGCCAAAATAAACACCAAGAAGAAAATGAACTATATAGCAATTTATGATTTGCAAAATTCCTTGTGCTGTGCTACAGTGTAAGAATTTTATATCAACAAATATTTTTCTTGATAGCAGCAGTGTCACAAAATTAATTCAAGAAAGAACAAGACAATGACAGTTTGAAGTTATAAGAGAAAGTTCTTAGTTTTCTTACAGTTAGGAACTATGCAAGGAAGAAACTTGAAGCCTTTGTCATCGTTAGAAAGAGTCTGCTTCCAACCAGGTTGACACTCACATTCAAAGAAGAAAGTGCTGTTCTCAGAAGCTTTGCATGTTCCTTTTCCACATTCCACTTCTTTGCAGACCTCATCTGAACCACACAAAAACAAAAGAAAACTGCTTTAAAAGACCCTTTTATGAAAGGTTTGGATCAGCAACATATGATCTTAAAAATAGACAACTTTTTTGCATGCAAGAACCATATCTTCTATCTTGCTATATAAAGATTCATCAAAATCTTTTACATGAACATTCAAGAAATCTCAAGACTGGAAATGAAAATCAACAAGCATATATATACGTAGCATCACAATAAGGAAATCCAACAAAAGAGATTACAAACCAAAGATGGGAGAAAGGAAGCTAGATGTAGAAGGAAGAGGTTGTAGAAGAAGAAATGCAACAAGGGTTACGAGACTTGCAAAGGCCATTTTTGTGAAAGTCAAAGAGAATGAGAAGGGCTTTAAGTAACACAAAACGTTATCACGAGAGAACAAACAAAGCTGAGATATTTGTACATCAATCGCTGGGGACAAGTGTGAAAACGAAACGTTTTCTTCAATATATATACTATTTACTGTGCAATTTTTAAACAAAAATGACTTTTTACACCTAAAAATTTTCAAGACACTCTTTTCAAAGCAAAATCTCAACCTTCAACCACATTTCACTCTTCTCTAATTGCAGTTACACTTAATGAATAAGATTTTGTAGGAGAAGTACTACACCTACAATCTATTTAAAATGTATTTTATATAATATCTTTAGCCTCTATTTATGTTTCATACTCTTTTTTATTCATGGATTCCAAGAGCTAAACACGTTTATTTTTTTTTACTTTTTTTACATTTGTATTTTAGACATAAGCACTTATTAATTATTTCTTTATTTGAAATTTGAAACAACAATAATTAAGAAAAAAAAACAAAACATATGTGGTCTAAATCATCATACGTATGATTCCATCTGTAATGAATTTATGGAAAAATAGTAATTGATTTTTTGCTATGAGAAACACAAAACAATAATTTTGATTTGGAGATAGGAATTAATAATGGTGGAAGATGGGTACACAGACAAAGCAGAATATGAACAGAGTGAGTGATTGGAAAAGTTGAGTGTTTGACTGGAATTGTTTGGAGATTGGTGTGACTAATAACTATCATAACATAAATGCTTTGTAGGTCATGCAACCGCCCAATGTATATTTATCAACACATGATTCAATAGTTATTTTACAGCACCAATAGCCCCTTGAAAAAGTCAACCTCTTTCTCCTTTTCTATTCCATCAGATTTTTTTTTCTTATTTTCTTTCTTTTATTAAAATCTTTCTATTTTTATTTATCAATAACAAATAAACTTATATATATATATTATCCAAATTCATTTTAATATTGATAAAAAGTATTCTAATTAATTGAACATAAATACAAGTGTAAATAATAACACTTAATTTTCTAAAGGACATGAATAAATATCGCTTATCATCACCTTCATATTATTCATGTTTTAAATTAATAAAATATGTTTAATTATTTAATAATCTATTTTAAAATTTATGTAATTATAATTTATTTATATTATCCCACATATAAAAGAAGAAATGTGCGTTATTTCTACGTTGGATTCTTTGTAATACTATTTTTTTTAGAAAAATTTAATAAATATTTGAGAAGTTAAGAATACATTTATTACCTACAAAATAAATATAAGATACAAATTTATATTCGTCAAATATAAAACATTAAAATAAATATATATTTTTATTTAAATGTAAGCAAATATAATAAGATTTTTGCCTATTTGCATATACTAATTTCTCTCGCAATACTTAGCAATACTTAATTAGTCAAAATTTTCCCACACAACAAAAATGGGACATATACATTCATATTATATATGATATATAAATATAACTATATAATCATTGTATCATGTCCATCAAGCTTACATTTCATTCGTTTGTATATAGTTAGTGATGTAAAAATAGAGAAAAAAAATTAACAAATGTTTCTATTAAGTTAATAAAAAATATTGTATATATTTTTTATTTGATTGCGAAAACCATTAGAGAAATCCTTGTTCTTTTGGATTATCTTTAAGAATCCTGCTAACTGTTCTAAAGACACTTGTTGATAAATAAAGATAATTAAAAAATGTTAAGCGAGTGTGCATACAAATTTATAAGAAAACATAGTTTTAAGCATACTAATAGGAGAGTTTAATTTTAAATTTTGTTTGAAATAATTAAATAAATAAATTATTTTGATCATGAATTATTTTTATAAGTTTTTATATAATTAAAACAAGTTTTTGTTCAGATACGTTTGGTGAAAACTATTCTTAAAGCAATTAATTTTTTGTGGATTAATTTTTTTTTTCAAATTTTACATAAAAGAAAGTGTATTTGTGAAGTTGAAAGACATAAAAAAATTTACAAATTTTTAGATTCACCAAAACTATTTAATTTAAAAAAAAAAAAACTTTTTACAAACTTAGGCTATTCTCCAAGTAACAAAAATAACATACTGGTGTTTTATTGAAAAAAAACTTTAATCCAAAAAGTAATATATTTTGTAGCGTTGCTAATTCCATTATTATTGTTCTTAACATTATGTCCATCTTGAAATAGTTAGCTTGAATTTGTATCCTTTGACTTTATCTCATTAACTTTGATTTTCTTGCACTCTTATTAATGAAGAGGCCAAAATTCCCAAAAAGGTGTAGACTGGCTTTGGAAATTGAAATTCTGATATCAAACCAAACCAACCAACCATCCTTCATTCCCTCTCATTAATGCCATTTTCTGGAAAAACAAATTTTAACGACTCATCATCATTGCTCTTCATTAGGAACTGTTGATGAAAGTATATGTTTGGCATAGAATGGTGGATTAACTCAAAAATTGGATGGTTAATCATGTAATAGTCATCTTGATTGATAATTAGTGTAGGTTAATAATGTGCACAACAAATGGGTTCATTAAACCCATTATAATAAAAATTAAAAATTATATATATATCTATATATATATATATTAAGTTTATTGAGTGAAGACATAAAATCAAATCTTATCTCATCTTTTATTTATATGTTGCAAAGTTGATAATGTATGGAAAATTTGTTATTTTGGATAGGAAGGAGAATATGTTTGTTTGGTAATATTCTTGAACACTTTTAGTAGTATGAACTAGAAATGAATTATAAAGAGCTAAATATGATATAGAGTTTGTTGTGCCACAACATTTAATATTTGGATAAGGAGACACACTTTTATTTTAAAAAATAAGGTGTTCGATAAATATGAGGTACTCCAAAATATTTGTTCCAATTTGATCTTAGATAAAATTAAAAAATAAATCCTTCAATTAATCATTTATTATTTAACAAATTAATCTAAAAACATGTTTGATGGAAAGATGATAGTGGAGAAAATATGATATAATGTATTTAGGATAGAAAATAGAGACAAACCTACTGACCAAATATAAAATCTGAAGAAGCTATCTTTTGTTGCAAATATGGACGTTTATCAACATCTTTCTATTTTCTTCATATGAGATCTTTGTATGGTTAACTAATCTATATTTTATATTGTCTTTCCCTTTAAGATTTTACAGTTCCTTCTTTTTGCTTTGTGGTTATACTATTATTGTGGTATTCCTTATGCCACATTTATTCTACTATAATATATTTCTTGTTGATAAAAAGAAATTGATCTAAATCCAATAGGTAAGTATTATTACTACGAAAATTAATATTTTACAATATATATAAATATCAGAAAATTAAAATTATGAAAAAACGCAAACTCCTCACGTAATAAATGAATGCATCCAAATTTAAAAATCTACAACTTATTTTATTTTATAATTATTTATTTATTTTAATTTTGTTCCTACTATTAAAGTTTTAGTTTGATTTCTTTTTTTATACTTTAGTTGTCCAATGGAAGATTGCACTGTGATTGTACTTAATAAGATGAATACTATTTAACTAATGCAATATTTGATTTCATTCTTTTATATCGTTATTTAGTTATCTAATGGAAGAATGCAATTTATAATTATGTGATTGTACTTACTAAGGTAAATATTGTTGAGTTAATGCAATATATTGATTTAAATTTATTTTCATATTTAAAATTGTATTTGAGGGGTGAAAGGGGTTATTACGAGGAGATTTGAGAGACATATTTAAGGAATTTGAGGTTCATTGTGGTTTTGTCATGGGCTTGTCTCTGGATTTTTCATGAATTTGTCTTGTAGAAGGACTTTTGAATTTGAGGTTTCGCCCATGTATTGTATTTTTCTAAAGATTCTTTTACTCTTTATAATTAGATTATAAGTTTAATATATTAAGGATCAACGGGATTATACAACAGTTTTATTTTAATTTGATCTTTTTTCTTTTCAGTTTTATTTCTAAGATAACTTTTTAAGTAAAGAAAAAAAAACGAGTATATCATAAACTTACATACTGTTATTGAGAAATTACTTCACCTCTGGTCCCTTTTCAAGCACAGGACCCTAACAGAGACTGAAGCAAATAGTTAAATATATATATATATATATATATATATATATATATATATATATATATATATATATATATATATATATATATATATTTATTTTATAT
>Ga0099825_1003746_pt1 | contig 20159 bp, 4 predicted proteins | sample SiratroredBW_FD_76838 | JGI IMG/M metagenome (GOLD analysis project Ga0099825, IMG submission 76838) | Root nodule microbial communities of legume samples collected from California, USA - Siratro red BW | ecosystem: Host-associated > Plants > Roots > Nodule | place: USA: California | collected... | reverse complement strand
TATCTAATATAAAAAAATAACATTATTTTTTCTTTTATTTATATCAATAATATATAAAGATATTTAATAAAAATATATATATATATATATATATATATATATATATATATATATATATATATATATATATATATATATAAAGATGAGGAATATTTAAGGAGAGAATACTTTCAGGGTGAACTAATTCATCTGATTTTCTGATTTTTATTTTACAAGTTTTTATTAACTCGACTCTTGCATTCTCTGGATTCATTAAACCAAGACATATAACTAATAATAGATGATAAAATTACCTCCTTACAGTAACAATGTTGATCACCTAATCTTTTAAGTCTCCAATTTGCAATAATTAAGATGTGGTCTAAAAGATGCAACTTATAAACAATGATGAAAGTGTTTGTAGCTAAGAATCTATTGTACATCTTTGTAAGATATTATAACTTCAACCTCTTTGAAATTGGGTAAAGTAGTATCGATTGTATATATGAAATAATGCTGGATTTTCACAGTGTTATGAACGTTCAAATTTTATACTGACTGGATATTCCCTTATATTGAATTGGCCATTAAAGATGTCACTCTTGGACATTTTCTGTGAAGCAAGCCACAGAATATTCTTCCTTTACCTACTTTTTTTCCCTTAAAAAATTATGTACTTTAGGACAAAATAATAGATAAATAAGAGGAATGGTGAGAAGACAGTGATGAATGTTGATGTATCTAGACATGTCTATGGTGCTTATACATTAGTCTTTTAATTTTTTCATTCGAGATGCATGTGACCAAATTTTGCAGTTTGTTTACAGAAAACAAGGGACAGGTTGGGGTAAATGTGATAAACCACTAAAGCAAACAAATGCAGTACTATCTTTGCTTCTGACTCACCCTCCTCTTAGGTGAAAAATAACTAATGGAGAATATATATACCATTTTAATCGTAGGTTTTGCTGTCACATGAGTGAAACTTAGGTTAATTTAATATGGTAGAAGATTGAGTTTAAAGCAGTTCATAGAATTATAATTTGATTTTAATTATAGTTAATATCTTTAATACACCATCTTAAAGTGAGAATTGAAGGTTAGACTAAATATTTTAGATAAGTTTAACATTAAAATAAATTTTAATATTATTTTATAAAGTAAACTTTAAATCTAATTCAGTAATATAAAAGAAATTTATAAAGTTAAGTATAATAATTTGTTATTATCTCTATAAAAAAATATAACAAAAAAAGTGTTACTAGTTACCTTTATTTATTTTTATCTACAATGAAACTATGAAACTTTAAGGAGGAAACATCATTCATGGTGTACTTTTTGAATAAAATTAAAATTTTTAATTAATAAGCGAAAAATTAGTTGGTACGTAAGGAATATACTCATGATCTCAATCAATTTATCTATATACAGCATATATTTAAATTATTTACTTTTTAAAATAATACTTAGTTACATGTCATGTAAAAAGTTAATTTGAATAATGTAGTTACTTAATAATTTTCTTAATAAGTACTCAAACGAAGAAAGACATCAATTACCACACTCAGCCAGCCACGTTTGAAATTCAAGTTAGATTTGACAAAGAGGCCAACACTAACACCATGTTTGAGCTTTTAAACTTTTAATATCAAATTATTACTTTCAATAGATACTGCAATTCCTGTATAAAATTTGTTGGGAATTATGCTAGTTTAATTTATTTGTAAATAAAAAGACATAGAAATGTTCGTCATTCATTATTTACAATGTATTTGAATTAGAGATTGGATTTGAAAAAGTAGGAAAAGAATAAAATGAAAGAAAAGCTACTGCAACTCGCACTTGTTTGGATTATGTTAAAAAGTTTGAAAAGTGAAAAGAAAGTTTATAAATGATTTGATTAAATTTTAAAATATTTATAAAAAATAACCAAAATTATCTTTGTGGTTATAAATTAATTTTAATTTTATTTTATTATTAATTTGTTATATAAAAAAATATTTTACTATTATTTTTATTACTATTTTATTAATAATAATATTTAATGATCGATTATATTTACGTATATTATAGTATATAACACAATCTATTATAACATTATTATTAAGGTTTAAATTGTAAAATATTACGATTTCCTTCCATTTTTTTGCTGAGAAGAGAATGATGAGGCCAATGCAGCCTTCCTACCTCTCCGTTATTTTATTTTTACTTAAATCACTGAAAATAAACTAATTTCATCCACGTTTTTTCATTTATGTAAACATAAGTTTTATTTGTAGCAGTTACGCAAGTTTCAAATCAAATATTTGTATTGGTACTTTTAAGTAAATTGAGAAAACATCTTAATAACCCAAGTTAATAAAATAAACTAAAAAAACATGTATTGTGTCGTATGCTGTATATCATATCAAAATATCATATCAAAATAAAGTTTACCATGTTAGTTTTAACAGTGAGCAAATTGTTTTAGATTAGACTTGAGGTCCAATTTGTGAAGGGAAGTCACTTCAACAATCTAAATTGTTGAATAAATTTGAATTAGTACTTACAACTAAGATTGCACCATTAAATTATCAACAAAGAATCCATTGATACAAAGTAAAGTTACTTTGTTATTATAATAAGATAAAAAAGTATTGTTCTTAAAAATATTTAGTTCCCCTACCAATTTTGTTAGATTTTTTTTTATAAATTTTGTATAAAAATTTGTGAGAAAATGATTCTGGCTCTCATATCAGGATAAGTTGTAACTTTTTTTAAAGACGTTGTCAATTTTAAAATTGGGTTACTTTGTCATTTGTTTTCTTAAAAAAGTTTCAATGGATTAAGGAAAAATATTTATAAACTACCACTAATATAAATTTTAAATAATGTAAAACTTTTTAAACATACTAAAACACTAATGAGATTCACTTTATCTTAAACTTGGATGCAATTCATACTTGTTTTTTATTCATACAGTCTATTGCAGTCGAAAAGTTATTTAAAAGAGATCGATTGATCACTGTTACAGTAAGAACTCGACCTATGAAAATGTTCAAATCAAAGTTAACACGTAGATCCCCACTTTACAAGGACGTGAAACAAATTGAGAAAGTTGTTTGTTGATGTCAGATTTTGTGGTGGGAATAGAATGGTGGGTTGATGTCAGAAAAAAGAAATAATGAAAAAAAGTTAAACTTTTCCTAAAATTATTAACATATATATTTTTTAATGATGAGTGAAATACTATGTATTTTGTTTTATTCAGGTCTATGCAGTATGCAGTGATGAAAAGTCATGACATGGTAATATGTTGTATTCATTTGGTGGAGCACATGAACAGAACATAAAGTAACATTTTTTTTGTACTTGTTACACTTTTCTGTCACAGTCACAGTCACAATCCCTTCTTTTGATCTTGGCAAAATTCGGGATTAGTATAAACTTAATCTCAGTGTGTAAATGGAACATAGCAAGAACACGTGCCAAGTTGGTGCGAGGAAGATGTTACAACAAGAATTGAAGACATGACATTACATGACAAGAGATGAGAACCAATTATGTTCTTATTCGTTATGGTGACAACTGAGTTCATTCACAGTATTCACATTGCCACAATGCATCAGCAGTTTTTTTTGTTTCTTCTGTTGGGTTTGACTTGTAATGGAATGAAAGCTACACATTTGGCTACTTTCAACAAGAATATTTTGAATATATGCAGAGAATATAATCACCACACAAACTTGGTGGGTGGAAGATGTTAACTAACCAAAAAAATCAAGACATGAGATGTGAACCAAACATGTTCTTATTGATTGCGATGACATCACTTTGACAGAATGCATTAGCGGATTTTTTCCCTTTTTGTTGCCCTTATTTTTTGAGGTTTGACAATGTAATAGAGAGAAAACTATATATTTGGCAAAATCCTAATTTATCTACTTATCCTTTATGAAGATCTCTTCAATGAGTAGATGAAGTAATGGCACTGTCTAAGGTCAGGAGGATCAACTATTGGTATCATAGATTACATTTTTTACCATCTGGCAGCTCTTATTGTACTTTGACACGAAAGTATCTCCAAATCATCTTCCAAGTTTCTGGCTCGAATATGATTGAATTCAATGAAAACTCACCAATAAAAAAGTAGATAGCTATAATGTGGTTGTATCTATGGGATAGCAGCCCAACACCCGTAGAAATGTGGCAAATTCCTGTAGGGACAAAATGGTTTTGATGTGGTTAGATACTCAAGACATGAAAATGGAAAAATTACTATAACGCACAGAAAACACGAGAAAATCTTGTGAACTGTAGGTAGATGTAATGCACCAAATGGTTAATGTGGTTAATGTTACTTTTTTCTTTTATCCTTATCCCATACAGAGAAATTTGTTAATATTACTTCCAGAATACAACAATCCTTGCAGAGTGAGAAAATAAACTTTTGGAATGAACAATCTGAAAGTGTAGAGATTGTAGAATATATGACACTTAAATTTTTAACTTCTATAATCTAAAATATTTGGATAATTGAATTCACAATTTTCCTGATAACACTGTAAGAAGAGATATTATTGATACATATATGGAAGTGTAGGAAGAAACATGGAGGTGTAGGAAACAATTGCCAACATACACAACTAAAAAGTTTTGCACACTACTTAAGATCCACTGTCATGAGCAGATCAAACCAAACGCAGAAGATCAAAAGTAATATGGTTAAAGAGAGAGCTTCTTCCAGCACCTCCATAGGTTCTTTCTTCCTGCACCTTCATATCTTTCTAACTTTTCTAAATTGTCTATTTTGAAAAGACTCTTATATCTCTGCGAAGAATATTATATATGTTTTGACTTCCTCCGAAACAGTCTATTTCAGTCCATTTCGAAAGTCAAATTTCACATTTCGAAATAGATTGTTTCAGAAGTTAAAAAATACACTTCCATAATAGTTTCGAAATGGGTCATTTTGAAAGCAAAAATGAAAATGTATTTTTTGTTTTCGAAATGGCAATGAAGGTGTATTACACAAGAGTAAAACAGGTAGTGCATTCTTTAACATGACAGTATAAAAAAATAAAAGGTACGGAGGTGCAGTAAGAAGCTCTCGGTTAAAGATAATCAGAGGGTTCAAATTGAGCTGTGATAAGATACCCAAGCATCTAAGTCAAGGACTAAATGCTCAAGAAAGAAAACCTAGAAGTCCTAACCAATGCTTGCTCTCCATGACATTCATTGATGGAAATCTTTTTATTTTACTAGGATGCCAGAATCTAGAATTATATCCAATTAAAATTTCAATTTTTTTTTTATTTTATAAAAGAAGTCTTTTGATATTCATTAAGATATTTAAACATTGATTCTTTTTATAGTATTCAATTAGGATTAGTAGGATTTTTTTAGAAAACAGCAAAATCTGATAATATTCAATTAATATTTTAAAGGATTAAAAAATAGTACTTAAAATCATACAAATCTACCAATTTTTTTAAAACTTTAATTTTCTTGTTTATGTATGTTAATTTGATATAATAATAATATTATAGTATAATAATTAATTTCTTGCCGAAATGGAATTCATAACAAGGAAATAAAGGCAAAGAGAAAGAGAATTATAAATCTTGGACTAAAGACGATACCAACGAGTTATTATACGTTTTGGATGAACAATAAAAATTGAATGATTTCATATTTTATAAATCCTTTAAAATCCTAATTACAAAATCTTAATCATAAATGTCTTTTAAGATATCTTTAAAATCTATTATACTCCTACAAAAATATTTTAAAATTTACAGGATTTTTTTATGTAAAATGTCTTTTGAAATCTGAATTGTATATGCTTCCTGATATAGCCAAAGTAGTCCCAAATTCTAAGAAAGAAGAGAAAAGAAAAAGAATCAAAAGACATAACTCAAATAATTAAATAAGAAGTCTAAGAACATACCTGTAGATGTGCTAAAGCAGTTTGTGCTCGAGGCTCAGTCATAGATGCCTCAAAATCAATATAGAAAAGGTAATCGAAGTACCTATATATAAAAAATACAACAGGTTATACTAATGTTTGCATCAGCATCTGAGAAAATACAGTGTTTCAGATATCTAAGATTCATCCTAACCAAAATTATTTAGCACATGAATAGAGGAGAAAAAATTATTGCACATGTAACAATTTAGGAGAAGAGTGAAAATTAGACCACGTTTGAACACTTCAGCCAATGAAAAGAATGGCCAATTGCAGCACTCCAATGTGAAAAGGCAAAAAGCTAACTTACTTGGCAGTTCCCGTGTTGGAATCATCAACAACTCTTAATGGCCGATTTCTTTGTGGGCGGCTTTCAATCTGATTTCAAAATACACTGTTAATTTTCTTGTAATCATCATGCATAGAGACAGACTTAGAAGAAGAAAACATTTTCCCATAGATATAACCTTGGATAAATTTATGTCCCTCAATGCAAATACTGCCAAAGCCTTAAACAGTACTCCGGGACCTTCATCCAGCGTAAACACAATACTTGTCTGAAAATAATGAACAATTGGTTCTAGAGAATCTTGTATATCATGATTATGAGACAATAGCCATACATCAAAAAGAGCTTTTACCTTAAAGGGCTTATCAGATTTTGGGATTATTGGATCCCTTGCAAGCACGAGATACCGACTGATGATTTCATAATCATCCTGTACAAGACAATCAAACCAACAAACGAATTTCTTGTTTACAGAAATATTGAGGAATATAAGATATAGAGTCTATTGCAGAAGTTTGAGCACTAATGAATGACAAAGAACATGTCTCATGCACTTCTTTTATGTAAATCAATACACACAGCATTTTGTACTGACTAATTACCACAGCATATCCTTGTCATTGAATTTTGGAAGGAATACACATAGCAAATGTATAGTAAGTTGACTTAAGAGTGTATTGATTTAGCTTAGCAGTAAAATTTGCTCAAGGGTGTAAAGAGCATATTTGAAAGGGGATTGGTTCGCTGATATTCAAAAATGGATTTTAGCATCTCACTATCCACATTATTCCTGGAACAGGAGTGAATCAAGTGAGAAAGAGAATAAAAAATGGTTCAAATAGTTTGATTACCATAGAAAGAACGTTCTGAAAGGTCTGAGCTAAATGCTGACATCATGGAAATTTCACACATTATTCTCTTGCATCTATTACTGTTAGAGATATAAAAAACAGTTCTTCGGGTTCTAGCTAACAACAGCATAACTGTTCTTTAGAGAGAATAAAGTGTCTGATTTATCTGGAGGAAAGGTGGAGATGAGACAATCTAAAAAGGTCAAAGGTTGAATTGCCAGTATAAGTTGAAGCACACATTGCCACTAGTCAACAACTATATTCACACTAGAATATGCAATTCACGAATCCTGGTTTCAGGGTCAATGCTTTCTTATTTCACCAAGTTTCCCTAGTACTTTGTGAGAAATTCAAAGCTTTGCACCAAAGCTAAACTTCTTACTTGCAAATCTCCGGTAGTTTCTTGCCTTCAAACTAATATAACATTGGAGAAACCAAGTTCTCAAATGAATACTTGAAAATCAAATCAAAGGTAAATCAGCCACAAGATAATTGTCGATTTCTAGCAAATGATGATCGGTGAGAGATTTTACTTGGATTCGTTCTGCAAGTACATTAAGTCCATAGATTTCTGCAGCTCGAATGCTTGCAATTGCACCAGCATCATGTAGGCCATTTGAAGCTATAATCTAATCTCACAGGCACATCAAGAAAAACAGAAAACAAATTATTCTCTACTTTAGAGAAAGTCTGAAGTCCCATAAGATATATAGATAGATTACCTGAGCAGCACCAGCTGTATCATCAACGTTTTCTCTGGCAACGCCTAATTTGGTTAAGAAATCATCACTCAATTCAAGTGCCTGCAAGCAAAAACCTTCTTAACAGCTCTAATGTGACTAGTACAAATTGAGGTATTCTACTACATTCAGTATATTATTTATAGAATACATTGAAATCCAAATGCGGGTAGAAAACTAAATGATCTATAATCTACAGTCTACTTGCTCCAAATTAGTCAATGTCAAACAAACTAGGCAATGAAAATACTTCTTACATGTCTCTCGTTGTTTTAAAACAACTAATACACAGCTTTCAATAGAATATTTCAATAAGTTTGAAATATTAAAATTCAGTATTACTTAGAAAATTAATTGATCAAATTTCAGTTTCATTCATGGATGGACCAATGATATCTAAATCTTAAAGCAATCTATATATTTCTTATGTTGCATAGGATTAGATGCAACAACAATTGGTTTTCTACAATAGTATAACAATTCTATAAATACTACCACATCTGAAAAAGGGCCAGTAACATGCAGCCTCACCTGAGAATGACTTAGAACACGTTTTAGGAACTCTGTTCTGACACCAGGCAAAGCTAGAAGGGAGAGATTAGTAGTCAACTGCACCTCACCAACAATGTGAAGCCTATGGCGCAGAAGTAAATCATAATTCCGATGAATGCTTCCACCAGACGTATTTTCTATTGGAAGAATAACCTTGTCTGCTAACCATAACTCAACAGCCTGCCAGACATTATTTTAAAAAGGGAAAATGAGCAAGGAGAAACACATTTGAGAAGGTCGTTACAAGACATTGAAACCCATTACTCAGAAAAGTGAAAACATATAGTATGTATAATCAGAAAATGAAAATCATTTGTGATAAATCTGAAAATATAAGGATTATTACTGTTTTATCCAAATATTTGCTTCAAGAATATTACAGATTATGTCAAATCAAACCTTAAAAGCTTCTTCAAAGTCATTGCAAGCAACTGTTTCGCAATTGGGGTAAGCTTTGAGTGCAGCATCCTCACTGTATGATCCTGGCATCCCCTAATTCAGTAATCCAAACAAATAATGAGCCATGGATAACAGATCACACATTCGCAACCATTGCATACATCATGATCATGAATTCATACCTTATACGATATTCGTACTTTAGCACCAGCATCAGAAGCAGACACAATATCAGATATGGATAATGGCTCTACAGTCAGTGACAAGAACAGAAGTTTCAAAATCAGAAACCTTCCAGTAAAACTCAACAAAATACAAAATGGGAATGCATAAAGTCAAATCATAATGAAATAAGATTGGAAAGTAAAGAAATAGGATCCATAGCTTTCAAAATGATAACAACTATTCTGACATTGACACTATAGCTCTTAACATGAGTTGATAACTTTTCTTTTCAGGATGCGTGTTAAATTCTAAACAATATTCCCCAGCATGAGGAAAAAAACATGAAAATAATGAGAAATATAATAGTAGGTTAATGAAAGACCAAAAAACTAAACACCAGAATGGCTGTGTCAAAAACTAATTTTCATAAACAAATGGGATTCTTAATCTATATTTGATTATAAGTTAATAACATTATTCCATCAAAAAGTTCCTTGCTCTAGTTAGAAAGGAAATAATTAAACAGAAGTTCCCTCATAATTTTCCAATTCTCCAGGGACAAAATAGTATCCAAAATTCCACTTTTATCATGACAATTTACCAACTGCAGCCTCTCCCTTCACCCCATAACCACATCATTTTCTTTCCTGAATTTCATGAGCTTACTCTGGCTATGACAACAAATTCTAAAAGAAACAAAGGGGATTCCCCCCTTATCCACTCTTCAGCTAAGTAATGTTCTATTTGAAATCAGTAGTTCACTTGCATAAAAGTTAAAACCCCAAATCAAAACAAGTATACACTATACCCGGGGCTAAAGTGTTAATGCTCACATTTTCTCACTGACCAATAACAAAATGGTATAAGCCACAATTACATCAAGTTCAAAAACTAGCACGTGCCCAAGCATGGTCTTGCAAGTTGTCACAAAAAGTGTGCAAGCCCAATTAATGATTTGAATTCAAACCCCCAAAAGACGGGAACTTATTCATTGATCAAAAAGCAAGCAACGATGGAATATATTAAATCCAACATGGACATTCAATGCTCACAAAACATTTACTAAGATTCCTTAACTACTACTACTACTACTATCTATTACTACAATCAATCATCTTGAAGAAAGTAAAGTGTAGAAAAGCTAACACCCACTTGGAAGGGCGACCAAATCTGTATGCACTCCATGGGAAACATCACCGTCCATTGGATGGTGATCAACGACGTGCATCACTACCTTCATCGGCTTCCATGGATTCTCATCCCCCCAAATCCTCATGGTTCGGCCAACAAACATCCCACCCCATTTGTGTGCACTCTTCAGGTGTTTTTCCCATGTAAGAGAATGATGTCTGTTCCTCAAATTCTGACACCCAAGTTCAGAACCTGCGAGCCCAGCTACCACAAGAGATGTTGTAGTTCTAACAGCCATGGAGGTCAACGCTTGTCAACAGTTGAAGTGTGTTTTCTCTCACCCAAAACCATTACAAAAAGGTGATGTGCAAAAATTACCAGAAGCACTGCTTCAACCAGAGAATGAAGCTCAGGTTCCTCAGAGACTAGAACTATAACTTAATTCAGAAAATCTGGTGTCAATTTTTCGCACTATGAAATTTTTAATTAAATTTATTTCAATATTTGAACTCTTTTTTCAATCTAATATTTTAACATTGCATAATTATAATCATTAAGTCTTCAGAATAATAATAATAAAAAAAAATTAGAAACTTAAATGGATTTTAAATTTATTTATAATTTTTCATAGTTTTAGAAATAATATAACAACAAATTGCAATTTTAAAACTAAATCCATCCTTCAATTCGAAATAATTAGATAAATAATTTTTGGAAATCTCTTCTCAACTAATACTATAACTAAAATGAAATAAAAACCTTTCAGAAGTTAGTTAGAGTCGGAGTTAGATTTACATCAATGTCATAATAGAAAACCATGCTCGTGCTCATAATTATAATAATAATTTTGTCTTCGTATCAAATTCAATCCCATTTTGTAGTGCCGTACTGACCCACTTCTTTTAAGTGGTTACGTGTAGTATTCAACTCATTTATTTATATTTTTATTGTTATTATAAAGATTTTTAATTAGCTGGGTGTAAATTATTTTACACTCAAAATAAGAAATTTAAATTAAGTAGTTTTGTTTTTTCTAGTTAAAATTGGGCCAGGGCCCAAAAAAAATGAAAACTAAACACCTGTATTACGATAGTAGTAGCACAGGAAAAAAAAAAGAGTAAACAAAGAGACTATAGATGAATGGAACACCAACAAAAGCATTGACTTCATAAAAAAATAAATGATTTAATTAATATTATATTTTTGTAACTTTGTCATGCATACCAAAACTTTATGTTTTAACATGCTCAAAACGACAAGATTCATTGAACTATTTAATTAAAGAATACTAATATGTGTTTTATGGTTTAGTGTTGTAGGTGTTCAAACATCGTCACTTAATGTGCATGATAGAACCAACTTCATTTTCCGTTTTGGAAGGATTTAACTGTTTTTTTTTTTTTTTAACATTTGCATCATCAATTTCAATTTTTGTGATAGTGCTAAAAGCATTTAAAGTTACTTAATAATCATTACTTAATAAAATGTAAAAGCATTTTAATTTTAATTAAAACTTACACAAATAACTAATAAGTAAAATAATTACTTGTATGGAACTAAATTATAAAAATCCTAAGCATACTAAAACAAAAAGTTTTGAAAAATATAAAGATCAAATACAAAAGAATTCTTGTATAGAAGACTAATACATATAGTTTTTATCTTTAAAGACAAAAACAAGAAATTATGCGCAAAGATATAGGTAAAATACACGAATAAGGGTTGTCTATTTCAAGTGAGGTGGTGGAATATATAAAATATTGTCAATTCTTTTTTATTGTTGTAAAGTTTTTTAGGTTGGAGACAATAATAATTTTTAAAATTTAGAACTAATTAGCATATATATGTTAAATATTTATTTAGAATAATGTTATTTATATGTCAGTTTTTTCAGTAAAAAAGAAAAGAGAGAATGTGAAAGAATATAAATAATGCAACAAAGAAAAATTTATTATATTTATATATGTATTAAAATCATTGTATGTTTATATAAGTAAATTTTAGGTATATTTCATTAAATATAGTTCTTACCTGTGCTAGGTAAACGAATTTAAATTTCTGTTTTTCGTACAATAAAAATGTTATTTTAGATCTCTGAATGCTGTGTTTCTAGTTTTTTAATTTCTTAAATATAGTTGCCATTTTTTCATCATCTTATATTTCTCTATGGTAACTATATTCTTTATGGTAACTTACAAAACAATTCTAGTTAATCTACTTTAACTCAAATACTTAATTTATAAAAATTAAGAAATAATTCATACTAGTCAAGATTCTTAATTACCAAAAATTTAATTTAATTTCAACATTCTGACTATGTGAGTTGGATAAAGGCTAGGAATCCTGTTGGAGGTGAGTGATATGGATAAAATTTTATATACAGTGGTTCACGTATTGCATTAAAAGTGACGGTCCAAATTTGATATGACAACGGATATGGAATTGATTTAACAATGTCTTAAATATAAAGATGAAATTCAGAATATAGTAATGTTAAATTAAGAATCTATTACAGATATAAAGATTAAATTATTATATAAAGAGATTAATGTCTACTATAAACAATATCATAATCTATTAGAATAGAAACAAATTATATTGATTGATTTAAAACCTACATTTTAGTATTTGTTATTGATTTTATTTGCAAACATTTGCATGCACAAAATTGTTTTGTCATCCTTATTTTTGAGATTGAATACGTATACAATACATCATGTTTCTCTAGGCCAATACATAAAGTTTTTCAAGAATTTACAACAAAAGTTATTTTTAATACAAAGTTCACTCTCAAAAGAGAATATGAAATAATAACTCTCCATGGTTTCGGAGTCCAAAGATTTATAATTGTGAAGGATTTATAGAGAATGTTCTTCCCTCTATATTGTTTAGAAGAATTGTTGTGATTAAGTGTTTTTCTATATAGAGTATTTTCAAAAGGTGCTTTACTTGACAATTTTAATTCTCAAACTCTTGATTTAGTGATAGAGAATCTTTTTCATGGAACTATTTCTACTATTCTGATACCAAATTAAACATACAAACTTAGATCTTAAGGTATGTATTAAAATATTTTTTGGAAAGTGAGTTATTTTTCTCTTGGAATAAGAAAATCATGCATATGAAGATAATGTGTTTGAATATCATCTTATGAAATTATATGCATATTAGTCTCATAGCTTGCGTATAAGTATTTTTGAGATTGTATTTTGATAGCTTTTGAGACTTGTTTTAATATTACTTTATATGTTGTGAAGAGCTTTTATTGATTACACTTCTTGTTTTGGTTCTAATTAAAACCTTCATCTAAGGCCTTAATCTAAACCAAATAAACTTATTGAATTTTATATATTTTTTCACACTAACAAACAAGAGTCTAAGCATACAAACTTAATGTTTTTTATCTTTTATTTTCATACTAACAAACCTTCTTTGGTAATCAAAACTTTGTATTATTTGTTGTTAATCACTAGTAACTTTAAGCAAAATACTTAAATATAGATTTGTATTTGATTATGAGTGAATAGCTAATTCCTTAACACTCAACCGAGATATTCAAAATTCATAAAAACATTAGCTCTTAACTAACACTTATATCATCAAAATTATTCACTTGGACCCCTCTAACAAGAACCCATTTCAAGTTCAACTTTTCTCGAAAAATACTTCAAGATTTATAACTTCTCAACACTCACAAGTTACAAACAAAAATTATACAACATGAAAGAATATATCTATACCGCAACCTTCTATATTTCAATATCAACAACAATTCAATTTAATTCCACAATATTCTTAATTCAACTTCAACACATTCCATTTAAAAACAATTTAACAAACAAAGGTAATTAACCCCCTACAGGAAGAAAAAAAAAAACTCCAACACCTACAATCTTTCAATTCAAGCAAATAATCTCTTGAAACTTCAACTTATATCATCAACACATTCACTTGTTCAAACCATCATCTGTTCTTGAATTAGTTAAGAATGATAAAGTATAAAACTCCCCACAAACTCAAAAAAACGGAGGAATAGATACAATTAGTCGTAAGGAGAGAAGGAACTCTTCAAAAGATTTTAATTGATTTATCTTGATTTTCCTATAAGAAGAATATTTGGTCATAAAAAAAATAAAATAAATGACTAGTCTAAGTTAGAATCAATGTAGAGAATTTAAATTTTAAAGAGATAAAATTTTATAGTAGATAAAAAATGAAATTTTTAAATTTTATTTATATATATATTTTTTAACAATGAATAACGTGTATTAATATATAAGGAAAAGGGACAAATGTTTATCACCATAATTATCTATACTCCAAATTGCAATGTTGTCACTCCAAAGTTTCATCTCATTAGCTAAAACATCCTAAGATTATGGCATGCCTAAACAACCTTTGAAAAGAATAAAATTAACTTTTTTATAAATTAAAATTAATTTGCATACAAACTAAAAATAAAAAATTTAAAAAATGATATAAGAGAACTTTTCATATATTAATTTCAAGATAGTTGCTTCCTGCACTTAATAAAATGGCCATATGCCAACAATCTCTTCATTATTTTTATTTTAAAATTTATTTTTATTTATTAAATGATTTTTTTACGGACACAGATAAATACAATCAAGTAACAAGCTATTAACTTTTCTCATCAATATTAACAAACTTTTTAGATAAATAATAAAAAAATTTAGTAAATATTAAAAAATATCTATATTTTTTTAAGCAAGAACTAGTTATCATAAAACTAAATATTTGAAAATAATGTATTAAATTGTTATAAATATTTTAACAACATCCAATATCATTTTTATTATTGTTAAAAAAAATATGAGAAAGATGTTTATGTAAATTTGAGAAGAAAAACTATTTAATACATAAAATAACAAAAATATTATTAATATTTTAAGTGCAGAAAGCATATTGTATCATACTGGAAAGCAACTGCATAATTTTAATGATGAAGAAGTGAAAATTCTTTATGAAAAAAAGTCATTGAAACTGCCTAAATACATATTTCTTTTATTTCTCGGGGTTCATAATATGGTATTGACTAATAAATAGTTGGATTCACGAGTTAGAAGAAAAAAAGTCAAAGACAATGTGACATCCACGTTCAGAAACTGAGCAAGCTCTTGAACTAATAATTTAAGGTTAAAGAAGGGCAATAGAAAATGAAGCTGAAGAAACAGTAAAATCCATAGATATTAATCAGTGCACATTATGAGTGATTAAGAGAATTAGAATCCTTAACTGGGACGATACCATTTGGCATGATGAGTAATTAATGTTAGGAAGAAAGTAAAAGTTTGTGAAAGAAAAATAAAATAGATAGATATTGACCTCTACGGAGAAAAGGTTCACTCATCAAAACAAAGAAGGTCTCTTCGTCCACAACAGCTGCTTAAAACATTTCTCAGCAAATTGCGGTTCTCCACAATTTCAGCCACAATGACATAATCAAACAATTCTTTTCAATTTTTCTTCTGCTTCAAAAACTCCATATATTTGTTTCAAAAAGTTCTTCAAATACAATAAAAAGAAATATGAACCATTCGTTCAAACATGGAGTGATCTAATGGATGTAAAGAGGTTTCTCACCTTGGGAGACATGTAATGCTTTCCCACCCTAGCTTGGATCTTGAATTAATTGGGAATAGGGCATTCAAATTAATTAATAATATAGGACCCACCAAGAAACAAGTAGGCATGTATATTCAAACCCTTAGTTTTTTTTTTTTTAATTCTCTTGGTAAAAATAATAAATTTGTTGCTTTACTTGTTTTGTAAGTTCTCAAAAGTTTGAAATAAAATTAAAAAAAAAAACATGTTCTTCATTTTAATGAAAAGAAAATAAGCCTACTGCATCACAAGGATATTATTTAAAAGAATAACGAAGATAACGACGGCGTGTGGTTGCATTACACAACAAATTTATAAATAAAATTTAAAATAAAGTATGATACAAATATTATTTTCATAAAACACGACCGCATTTTATGTTATGCGAGCGTTAGGAGGCACTGTCCTACCGTCAGTGGTCCAGAGTGGATGGTGTAATCCATAACGACTCAATAAATAGAGAAATTATATATTTTAATTTGTGAAATATGTTATTTTTTAATTTTTATATATTTGTTGAATATAAATGAGGTTTAGTTTTGAAAAGTGGTGAAATTCCAGAAAGGCCCTGGTGGTGTGAATAGATTCGAGGCAATATTTTGTTGCGACTTGCAAGGTAGTTTGGAAATTTTGGTAAACGAGTACGTGGACACGAAGCCACTAGAGGTAGGTAGTAATACACACGAACGAAAGACTTGGGAATATTTTAATTATTTAATAAAATAATAATAATAATATTTTGAAATTGAGAAAATTAATTAATATTTGCAAGGTGGAAGATGGAAAAGTGGTCTTTAGTCAAAGGAAGAAACAGTGGAGTCGCACAACACTGCATACATAATTACCACTACCTATGCTGTTTGGTTTTCATATGTTGTTTTTTTCCACTTTACTTGCTTTCCCACTGCCCGCAAATTCTGTGTCTCTATTCGGTTCCACGATACAAGAGATGTGTGTGTAGCTTAGAAGGAGAAAAGGATTGTGAAGATCGAGATGAAGGGTTGAAGAAGAAAATGGATGGATGGAGGTACTATGAACCAAGCACATCACAAATTAAGGTATTGGCGTGCCTCAATTTGAATACATGGCTTGAATACATGGCTTGAAGAAACAAAGTCATGTATTTTGATTGAGCCGCGTCAATATCTTATTTTGCACTTCTTTCCATCTCGAATACATCTCTCAAACCCAGGTATGTGATCTTTATTTTCTCTTTGCTTTAGTTACTTCTTCCTCTCTTAGTTTCTCTGGTACCGATTGCTAAGAACTATAATAGGATCGATGTATATATATAGAATCCCTAATTTGGTATAGTTTGATATTAACCCTTTAGAATATAGTTTCAAGAGAAGAGGATTTGAGGTAGCACGCATATGGCTAGTATATAATTAACAATGATTATAGGACAGATACATATACATGATTTACCTAATATTATGTATATGAACGTCAGCAGTAGGTAAAATAGACGTATCAGGAGCTTCCACCAACTGTAAATTTCTATACATATTGTTATATAATTGTATGCATAAAATGATAAAGCTAAGAAAGCACGAAGATGAGTTTGTATGTACTAAGTTTTGAAGTGGTATAAGTTATTTCTGGCTGCTCATATCTGCATAAATATGGGAATCGAGTGGTGGATAATAGCATGACTTCTTTTATATCTTATTTTCGAAAATCTTGTGAGCTCCAAATTGTCTGTGATTATATGAAAGTACATGTGTATTGATTACCATAGCATTTCAGTATGGACTCTTCATCAATGTTTAATATGGTGTTGTTCTTCGAAGTTCAAAAGCTATCCTTATTTAACTTTTTACATGAAAATTAAAAACAAAACAAAATAAAATAAAATAAAAGAAGTGCCATTATACATAATTTTTATAGAAATAATTTAAAAATTTAATACTTAAGGATGACTTTAATACAGAAAAATAAAAATATCTATTGTAATTTAAACAGAAGTCGTATTTTTTCATCTCAAAGTCATCACCATAATTACGATCGATTTACCTATTTTCATCAAAAGATGAATTTATTCATTTTTTATAAATTTTAAAAAAAGTGTTATATATATATATATATATATATATATTGCCAATGGTTACTAAGTCATCTTACATGCTAAACACATATATGTATGTGTGTTGTTGGGGGAGGGGGCTAGAGTTACCAAATTATATAAAAAGAAAAGTAAAAGGGTTTTAATAGTATTAGTCACGTGTTTTATTAAATAGTTATGAAAAATAAAAATAAAAAGTTATAATTGTTTAGACCCCATTAATAATTGAATTTGATGAACAGCTTGGATGGTCCATGGAAGGGGAAAATTTGTTGCTCCCCTGAAGGTGAATAGTAGAAATAGTAGTACAAAAAGATGGATCGATATAGACCCATGATAAATTGTGGATGGAGGCTAGGTTGTACCATCCAACCAAATGGTCCATGTTTCCATTTTTTATTCATAGATAATGATATCCTTCAAAAAAATAAGACTAGTGTCATAAATTCAGATTTCTGGCACCAATCGTCTGTGTCTCTCATCTACCTGTTAGTTGTTACAGATCGTATAATCCGTCCATGTCGTTTTTGACAACCACCCAGGTTCCTCCCATCTGGGGTTTCCCAAACCCATCACCACCCTTTCAAACGCGCTTTTCTCATTACCACAACGCCATAGTCGACATGCGCAATAACTCAAAGTGCTGCACATGTCACAACACCTAAGAATTATAGATAGAGAAAAATGTCATACACATATAAAGAAGAAAGCTTGTATAATACCGAGGTGATATACCATGTCAATGCTCTTGTTAATTCGTGGAGAGTTTTCTAAAGTTTAATTAGGTTTAAAGTTGAATTCTTATTTTATTATATCAAAATTTATTTTAACTAAATTTGATGAGTTTGTGTATATTTTTTATTATTTTATTATCAAATTATTTATAAATATTTAGTTTTATTAAAAATTAAGGAGTATAAAGAGAATGTATGGAGAAAAAATAATTTATAGGTATATTCAATAGTTTTATGTCATTTAAAATTAAAATTAAAGTCCCATTAAATATATTTTTCTTTCTTAACTTTTTCAAATACTTTTTAAGAATAAAATCCAAATTCTGAAATTCAAAAATACTCAACAATCTTTTCCTTAATTGAGAGTCTCATCATATCAGTTAGTCATCCAATAATTTTTCTTCCAAATAAGAGTTTCCATCAGGTCAATACGAACCTTCGGCTCTGATACCACTTTTTGTAGTTGTTTGGGAGAATCCGATGAGACATAACCGGGAAGATTTCACAAGAAGGAGAAATGGACCTAACATATAAAGGAATGACACCACTTTTAATCCAAAACCTTAAAATAGTAGGTTTATAGGTTTTATTTTTTATACATTACTTAATTTTTTTATTTTTATTTAATGTGAGACTTAAATTTACACTTGAATACTTGAATACCTACGGATCTTTAGTTCATAGTTTCGGAGAAATGATAGTATAGATTGATATAGATGAAGGTTGAAATTGAATTGTGTTAGAGGAGACGATAGAGACTGGTTGGAGGGAGGGGACAGAGAAGAGTTAATGAAGGGAATCCTTGGGTTTGGAGGTGTATAGAAGGTAGCTAAGTCATTGAAGATGCAAAATGAAGTGGGGTCTCTTACCCTTTTCTTTTGGCTTCCTATTCCATCGGCTGAGTCCCTCTTCGTGTAGCTAGATAGCTCCATCGCCTCATCTTCGTTTCTCCAATTGTCATCTCCTTCTAATAATTGTGGTAACAAAAATAAATAAAAGTAAGGTTCAAAGCACCCCTCCCAACTCTTCAAAATCAATTATAGAACCAAACTCACATATACAACATTAATTACATCAGGTCATAAGGCTGTTGAAATACTTCCAATTTTTTTTTTCTTTTCATTTTAGTTTTTCTTTATTATTATTCACATTTTGGTTCTCTTGTTTTTCTAGTTCAGTTCGCTCGTAATTTTTTGAAAATTCACATTTCGATTCATTTTTTAAATTGTGTTTATTTATTTATTTCACGTTTATATTTTACTTAATTAAATTATTATTTTTAACTTAAAAGAATATATTATATTTACATTCGTTCGGAAAAATAAATAAAAACAAATGAAAAATTAAGAATTAGATTAAAATCATAGTTTTTAACAACATTTAAAGATTAAAACTGTGAAAAATAAAAAGCCCATAATAATTTTCAAGAATTGAATAGGAATAAAAAAATCAATTTAGCTTCTTAATATTGCAACCTCATTTGTATGTTTATTTTGCTATTTAATACCTTTATATATAAAAATGAGAGATTATTTCTCTGAGGAGTTAATTGAAAGATTTAAAATTTAGATTTGGACTTAACTCAAATGAAAATTATCTTTTAGTGTTATATATATATATATATATATATATATATATATATATATATATATATATATATATATATATATATATATATATAT
>Ga0099825_1003745_pt1 | contig 20166 bp, 8 predicted proteins | sample SiratroredBW_FD_76838 | JGI IMG/M metagenome (GOLD analysis project Ga0099825, IMG submission 76838) | Root nodule microbial communities of legume samples collected from California, USA - Siratro red BW | ecosystem: Host-associated > Plants > Roots > Nodule | place: USA: California | collected... | reverse complement strand
TGGGCAGCTTTTAGAGAAAGGTTATGTTGTTGTGTTCAAAGATAAAACTTGTGAAGTCTTTGATACAACTGACATTAAATTGATGTCAATAAAGATGAAGGGCAAAAGCTTCTCGGTAAACTTGCAAATAGATCTTGCTTACTCTTCTATAGTTAATTCGAGACAGATTGAGCATAGAAGGAAGCAGTCTAGGTAGTCTAGGAAGCCTGCAGTAGAAAATCATGGGAAGCCAGTAGTGAAAAATCATGGATTGGATTCTTGTGATGATGTTAAAGTTTCTAAAGAATTGACTGTGAAAGAGATTAAAGGCCTTGATGTTATTCCAAAAATAACTGAGCAAGAAGGTTTTGATGAAAATGTGGATGATCATCCTGTGAGAGGTAATAGATTCCTCTCTGACATATATCAAAGATGTAACATGGATGTTCTTGAACCTGCTGACCATGAGGAAGCTCTCAATCACCTAAAGTGGAAAAAAGATGAGGAGGAGGAGTTGTATATGATTGAGAAGAACAACACTCTTGTTGGTATACCTTTAGATAGAAAGGTAATTGTTGTATATGATGGTTCAATTAACAAAAATAAAGCAAAGTTTGTTAGGTATTCTGATATTGATTGGGGTGGTTCCTTGGAAGATATGAAGAGTACTTTAGGATATTGCAAAACTTAAAACCATTTGTTTACCAAGCCACTACCAGTCAGCAACTTTGGATTCATAGAAAGAAGATTGGAGTTTACAATTCCAAAATCAAGGAGGAGTGTTGGGAATTTGCTTTTGAAACTGCACATTGATTTGTTTCCGTTTCTGAATATGTCTTTATTTAGAATATTTGTTCTTAATTGTTAGAATATTCACTCTTAATTATTTCATAGACGTTAAGATTTTAATTTGTAGGAGTTATTTCAGTCAGATATTTTTTCTTTTCTACAAGCATTATAAATATAAGCTATTGATGACTCAGAAAAAAAAGAGAGAAAGAAGTAAGAACAATATTTTCTCTTCATACATATCTCCTCCTATTCCCAAAACACAACACATCCCCATCCGATTCACATTTTGAAAAAAATTACAACCGGATGGTACCCCCATCCGGATTACATTTAAAAAAAAAGTAAACTGGATGGGGATGTCATTCATTTGCAAAACAAAATTACAACCGAATAAAATCCATTTGGTTGTCAAACTTCCCAATCGGTCAAAGTCACCATTCGTCGTTGATAACCACTCAATCAACAAATTAACTACTCTAATCAATAATACTACTCAAATTACTAATAAACATCAATAATTGCTTACCTAGGACTTATTTGAAACTTTAATTTAAGATTTAGATGATGCTGACGACAGTGGTGCACTACGGATGAGAGTGTGGTGCATAACGGATGAAAATTATGGAAGTGAAGGGAACAGAAGGCATTGCTGACTTTTCTAATTTTAAAGTAAGGGTATATATATATTTTCATATTAGAGGTGCAAGAAGAAGGTACGGGGGTGGAGGAAGAATTCGTGGAAGAAGGAGCCCTTAGAGAAACGAAACCGGCCGGCCCGGCCCAAATTCGAGGGTGCTTTTTCGATCCCTTTCCATTTCAGTGTGAATGGAGGGGGGCAAATCCGTAAATCAGATAAGCGTCGTCTTCGTGTAGGGTTTTGGCGGAATACAGACCCTGTCACCACTCTCATCTCATCCCACTCACTGACACCATTACGCTCCAAAAGCTTCTTCCATTCCCACAACCAATTGAATGCGATGTTGAGAAACGGAACTTAATCACTAACTTTTTCTACAACCATTAATGATGAGGTTCTATTCCCGCTTCAAACACTTACCCCGTCTCCTTCGAACCCTAACACCACATCAAAGCCCTCCCTTCGCTTCCACACGGATCTCGATCTTACGGAACGCGCAACCCCAACCACGACCCTCCCACGCGCGCGGCTACTGCGGCGCGTCGCAGTCGCAGGCTTCGGAGAAGGTAACAGCGATCGTGGACGAGGTGATGGGACTGACATTACTGGAAGTGATGGACCTGGTGGAGGTGATGCGCGAAAAGCGCGGCGTCAACGAGCTCCCGATCATGATGCTGATGGTGCCGGGAATGGGGGTGAGGGGCGTGCCGAGGGGTGCGCCGAAGGGTGGCGGCGGCGGAGAGGGAGGAGAGGTGAAGGCGGCGGAGAAGACGGCGTTTGATTTGAAGCTTGAAGGTTTCGATGCGGCGGGGAAGATCAAGGTGATTAAGGAGGTGCGGACCTTCACGAGTTTGGGGTTGAAGGAAGCGAAGGATTTGGTGGAGAAGGTGCCTGCGGTGTTGAAGCAAGGGGTCACGAAAGAAGAGGCTGAGAGTATCATTGCCAAGATGAAGGCGGTTGGCGCAAAGGTTTCCATGGAATAATGAGGTATGGAATGTTGCTGATTAGCTTTGTCTTGTAGGATCCTGTGTTTTTGTTTAGGGTCGCTGGAGAGTGTGCTTTCATAGTTTTGGATGTTTTTGACAACTGTATTGCCACCATAATTGAGACCCCATCAGCCGCTTTTTGCAGTGATTTTGGTCATTTTTCCTGACGTAGGTTGTTATGTAGTTCTTATAGTAGAGATTAGTTAGTATTTTTTGTCATTAGTTACTAGTTCAATAAGCTCTAAATAGAGCATGTATCACTCTAATTTTTATTTTTTATTTCAATCAGCACAATGAGTGGATTTTATGGAACTCTTCTCATGCTTTTTAAGCACTATGGATTTTGGCCTCAGCAAGCTGGGTCTCGCGTGTCGCTAATGTAGTTTAAAATCTTTTTGTCCACCAATTTATCAGTTGTGTTTCATGACATTTTGTTCTGGGACTAGTGGGTTACTAGAGATTCCATTATTCAATAAAGAATTAGAAAGTTTTTGGCTTGTAATGGAAGTCTAAGTGGATCTTTGGTTGTGCTTTCCAAGCTGATGATGGATGTTGAAAATAAGAAGATACATGAAGTAGCTTTTACTTGGATTTGGGAATTTGGGGTGATGACATTTGAAACTATCACCAAACCAAACAGGCATAATACCTGAGTATGAGACTTATCTAGAGAACTTGTTTACATAAACTGAGTTATCTGCCTAGCTACTTGTCACTTCTCGTTAGCTCAAGTCGAATATCTATGTTTAATTGAACAATTAGAGCGTGATAACATAGTTGAGGTGTGTTTGTTCCATGTTATGTAACATTATTCCTAGAAGTGTGAACTTGAGAATATGACATTCCTGTGTTCGTCATAAGCTTTAAAGATATTTTTTTGGGCTTGTTGATTCAATTCCCATTGAAGTGTCATTGCCATATTTGACTTTATTTTCCATGTCATGATTACGGATGGGGATGTTGTTATCATAGAACCCAACCATAACATCTGGTAACACTATTTTCCACTCCCATTTTTATCTTTTACTATCATTTAAATTATGAAAGAAATATTTCCATGAATATTAAATTCTAACCAAACATGTTTTTTAGTTAATCCAAGAAAAGCATTCTTGGGAATGTAATTATATACCTCGAAGCAAGCATGCTGAATAGATGTAAATAACTTGAAAGTAACTTAAGTAGTTTATTTTAATGGTTGAGATTTGATGTAGTGAGTTATCCACATGGCCATTTGTAGGGATCAAAGCAAAAGTAATTTTGCCAGCAGTGATCCTAACAACAACAAAAGTTTGAAGCTCCTAGGTTCAATGTGATTAATTATCCCTTCTATAGACAACTTACTGTACGTGATGTGCAAATGCTAGGCATTGTCTGTTTTCTCATACACTTTAATGTTAAAAGGATTCTTGCAAATGGTGTGGATTTTATTTTAAAGATAAGAACAAGTGTTGGCAGGTTGAACTTCTATGAAATTATTAATAGACACTAATGTTGCCTAGCGCATTATATATGGAAAACTGTGACAATATAAAGTGAGATGTAAGTTGAATCAGTATGTATGTCCTGAAAATGGGGAATAGTGTTATACTGTTTATAATTTGGTTTAAACACTATCATAAGAGATTTTTGGCAATCTCAATTTCTAATTAGTATTTAATATTTGGACTTGCCTAGGAAAAGACAAGATGAGGTACAAAAATGGGGGTAGAGTTTTTTTTGCTTTGATCAAGTGTCGCAGCTTATTCCTCACACTCAAGTTATCGGCAGGTGATGGAAGTCAATTTATGCATTGTTACAATGCGAAACTGCTATCCCTTCTTGTATCTGAAAACTTTACGGAGCACAATATGCTCCCGCCTCATTACCTTTTTTATTGATTTCTCCCTTACATAAAATGTTGTAGAATTGGTTTATGACAATATCATTTTTGAGCCAACATATACGTGCTACTTGATGCTTAAGTTCTAGATCCAATTGGTTGTCACTTGAACTACCATGACCGCAGAATCATGTGTAATGGACAACTGGAATTGAAGTTATGCCCCGATTGCTATCTAATGGGTGTGCACAGTACTACAGTTTGCAGTATTGACTTTATTGTTTGAACTCCTTTTATGAGGTTTTGATACATTCCTTCCACCTGTTGCTCATATGCAATGTGCATATGCTGTGGGTCACAAGATTTGACTCTTGAATGAAACTTTCTCCCCAATATAACGAGAGTTTTTCTATGTTGAACTGCACTTCATTTATGTTAAATCCTAACCTTGCATAGTTGCATGGGTAAATCAGTCTGAAAGCAGAATAGTTTATCAAGGATGAAAGCTAAGCAGTGAGAATGAGTTTGATCTCTCTTATACGCAACGGTTACCTTGAAAGAGGCCGTCTGTAGACACTGCAATTTTGTCTTTGTTGCAAGTCCTGGGTCCTAATAGTGGTGCTGAGATTTGGACTTCCAGTTCAGCTAACTTATGAGGGATGAACTTTATTTGCCGTATTAATAATAATTTTGTTTCTTCTGACGTATTGACCTTGAATTTTTAATTTCTTGCCAAGAAAGAAACTTTAAATACACTTGTGTGGTCAATGTCGTGTGCAGATCTTGATTTACTGAAATAATTGTCTACATTCGGCCTTTATTTTGTTTTTCTACTGTGTATGTAAACCTAAAAATGACTATCGAACAAAGTGATTTGTGTTTGAATACCTTTCGATTTGAACCATTTGAGAGAATTGGACCTAAACCCATTAGAAACAGGACCTAAATATGGAACCAACGTTTGAGGATAGGTAAATTCTGTTATGTGACCAAACCTACATTTTGAATATCGTATACAACCAACCCAACATTCAATTATTAGTCATATTTTTAATAATGCATTGGTAACTGTCAATTCCTATTAATTTTGCTTTAAATGAAAGTCTAATTTATCTTAGGGGTATTTGGAATGCGAAAGCATTTTCATTACCGAAAATCACGTTTCTTGATAATTATATTTTTTGGGAATCACGTTCCCCATAATTGTTGGAATGTCTAATATCTAATTATTTCTGAGAACGAGACATAATTTTACGGATAAAAAACCTTTTTTTTTTCACTAGTTGAATTTTAACCCTCTCAAACTAGAGGATAGTTTAGTTAGAAACTTGACTGAAAATGACTTATCAGAATTCCGAGTATGATTTTAAAGGTATCACACAAAGTAAAAATGTTTAACGTTCTCAGGCTAGGATTGTGAAGAAACTTATTTTGAAAAGTATCACACCAAAATTGTTAGTGTGTATTATCTAAACTTATTACGAAAACAACAATTATTTTTGTAAAGGTAAGTCTAAACGTGTATAGAACTAATTATATATTTATTTAAGGTCACCACTATTGGCTACCTACTAAGAATGTGTTAACAGTTTTTGCTTTTAGCTTTTGGTGGTGAGCTACATATTTTGTTTAGAATCTGACTTTTGCAAATGGATATGTATAAATATATAGTATACATACAGGAATTGGGATTTCCGACAGTTAAGTTAGGAGATATATAAATTCCCGCATTTGATTAATGGTTGTTAAACGAAGATCAGATGCTTTGTATTATTACCTTGATAATCTAATTTAAAAATGTGAATCATTTGATTTTTCATCCAATGGTTTTGACTCAAACGATTGAACATGTAAATGCAGGCAATCTACTTTTTTTTAAACACAGCTTAAATAGACAAGTACATATACAAATTAGATTTCTAGTCCTTATCTCTCATTTTATTTTCATTTCATTTCTTGTCTTGCTTTGATTTCCAAACACTATATCCATCGATTTCCCCGCATAGATTTTTTTAGGTCTTTTGTTATTTGAGTGACATGGTATGATCATATTATGGAGAGAAAAAACACATAATTTAATCGATTAAGGATCTAGCGTGGTTGATTGTAAGATATATCAATTGTACTTGAGAATATTTAAATTATGAAGTTCTAACTATAGAAGAAAGAAGAGAGGGTGAAACTTTAAAGGATATTAATTGATATTAGTATAATATATTGTTATATATAAAACTTAAATACCAATATTTATTTATATCATTTTATGGAGCTTGTTTGAATAGCTTCTTTTCATAATCATTTATTGGAAATAAAGTTTTCCAAAAGCAAAAATTTAGTTTATAAATAAGTTAAAATTAATGTTTCGTAGAAGTTAATGAGAAAATTACAAAATAGTTTAGAAATAGACTAATTTAAGAAAAATATTTCACTTTTTTTTATCCTAATTAGACATAAGAATACAAATCATTTATAATAATACAAGGAGCGATTCTTTAATGTACATTTATAAGAATACACATTTCATATTTCATTTTATCTTTAATTATATTTTAAAATAATAAAAATAAACTATCTAAATGTCAAAAGTATACAGAGACCCTTCGCATCACTTACCTATTCAATAACATAAAATAATATGAATCATCTCTATGTTTTATGTAATTATTTTTAATTTTGTTTTCTCAAAAATATAGAGACACTATCTCTCTTTCAGATAATATAATAAATATAATAATTAATTTTAAAATAATAAAATATCTTTAATATATTATGTAATTTAACAAAATATTTTAACAGTTTTTATCTTTAATTTTATAACTTATTTTTATGTCATATATTTGATTTTTTTTATTTTTTGTAAGTATTTAATTTTTTATATGTATTTAATATTTATATAATTATAATTTTTTTGATACTGAATATATATATATATATATATTAAATATTTGATAATATCATATTTTATGATTTTTATTTTTTATAAAAAATATTTAATTAATAATGAAAATAGTAATGAAACAAATACAAATGCGGACAAGAATATATTCTGATGAGACGAAGATTTATATCGATTAAATATAAACCATCAACATAAATTTTTACCTTGGATGAGATAGTTAATGTGACCTTGGATGAGATAGTTAATGTGGAACCTGCCTACTTGCCATCACTATTCACGAAAACGTATTTAAATGAGGTGCATTTTGTCTTGATTATTGTTGTTACTATTACTGTGAATTTTCGTTTCACACTGTTATCGAATGTTCTTCAGACACACTGAAAAACTTAGGGTGTAGAAATTGAAGTTAGAAATGGGTAAGTATACACAATATTATTCATCCATGTGATAGACGAAATTAAACCACACTTCGCTCAATTACATCATATGTATGTCAGCGGAAGCGTCCAAGCGCCGCCACCAATGGCAGTGGGAGAACGCCACAGCCGGCGCCGCCGCTGGATTCGCCACCGTCGCCATTATGCATCCCCTTGATGTTGTTCGAACTAGGTTCCAAGGTTCTCTCTCTCTTCTCGTATAACCGAAGATTTCTGATCTTTCGTGCCTTCCATTCTAACAAGCTTTGTTTGATTCTGCAGTTAACGATGGTCGAGTCTCGCATCTTCCCAGTTACAAGAACACTGCTCACGCCATTTTCACCATTGCACGCTCCGAGGTTTGTCATTTCTTAATCCACCAACGTCTGTGTTTTTGACAACTAAGGGTTCAATTATCAACGTTCTTCTTTAATTGTCAATCAAGGATTCAGTTTTTGCTGTTCAATGATCATGTATTTTCATAACTATATACATAGGGAGATTGCCTTCAGTAATTTGTTTGAGCTCATGGCTTTTGCTAGCAGTTTCGTTATTCGTGAAGTATGCTACTTGTTATTATTTTCGTATGTCCTTATTCCTTAAGAAAGAAAATTATCTTGATAGAATGGCTGCTGAACCTTCTAGGTATAGAGTTGTTAGAATGTATTGAATTACATGATGTCTTTACTCCCTTCCTAGGTAGTACAGCTGATGTTCAGCACTAATAAATCTGACAAGACGAGTACTTGTAACTCACTCCTTTGAACACTTTCTCTTTTATGGATTGAATTTTATTGGAAATTGCAAAATTATCGTTAACTAAGATCCGAGATCCTTAAGATTTTGAAATTTCTAATCATTTTAATTCATAAAAGACTGTGTTGCAAGTATTTTCATCTGCAAAATGTGATAAAGTCAGCACTATGGTTTCTGGTCTTCGTGAAGAGTGATGAGAAGCTTGGCAAGGTTAATGCCAATTGCATTCTTAATACTTGTGTCAAAAGTTTAAATGTCATATAAAGTGCAACAGAGGGAGTATGTGGCAAGGTTGCTTGTTGCCCATTTTTGGCCCAAGGGTGATTGTGGGGGCGGGGGAATCATGCGCCGATGTTTTTTGTTGATGAATGGTTGCTTTTGTCATTAGACTTCATCTTTCACCTTGTCCATGTCTTACTTTCACAAATGTTATCACAGTTGCACTTGCGGTTAAGACCAATAGTAAGGCTCAATGTCCTTCATTCTACATATTATTCATTGGTTAGGTAATAATTGCAAAATTGCTATAGGAGGCACCTTTTGCCTTTAAGTACTTTGTGTATGTAATACTATGAATGTGTTACTTAAATGCCATGCTATCTTGCAGGGATTAAGAGGCTTATATGCAGGCTTTCTTCCTGGGGTTCTTGGGTCTACCATTTCATGGGGTTTATATTTCTTTTTGTAAGTACTAGTTCCATCAGTGGTAATTTGGTTGAAGTCAAATTATATGTCTTATCCTATCATTTTATATCTGACATCAAGGAGAGAATCATATTATATGGATGGCTGATTCTTGGATGTTTGAGTCCTGGTGTTTGTGCAAATATGTATTCTCTCGAGTTACATTTTAACTTTTTTTCAACAAGTTTGAAAATGAATCTCGTACTCACTCATCAAATTAGTATGTCAATATCTCTTAGTTACAGTTAATAGTAGTTTCATTTAACACCAAACAACTTCTGCAAATTCACTGTTCTTTATCCTGCCAAAGGATTATCCTCCCTGTCTTAAATTTTTTACCTGCCAGAATTGAGTGATTAATTATTTTCGTTAGTGGTTACTGGTCCATCAAACCTTTTTTTATATTGCAGCTATGACAAAGCCAAACAAAGATATGCAAGGAACAGGGAGGGGAAGTTGAGCCCAGGTCTCCATCTTGCCTCAGCTGCTGAAGCAGGAGCTTTGGTAAGTGAGAAAATCCCAATGTTATGAATAGAAAGCCACATATATAACTCTGGATGAGTATGTTGTACAATACTCCTTGAATTTTTCTGGGAAATGTAATGTGATACATTGAAGAAATTTGACATATCCAAAGAGCTTGATTCACTTTAGAGGGAAAAGGGAGATGATAAGGCCACAAAATCAACAATTTAGATTGTGATAAAATACTGTAAATATAATAAAATATGAAATCATTTAAATCTATTCCCTTCATTTTCTTTCTTGTTGACGGATATGTTACTTTTCTCTATGTTGAAGATCTCATGTCGACGAAAGATTTGATCAAATTATGATATGTACATATAGGTACAAACTTTGTTTTTGATTTTGTAAAGTTGAGTTGGGCTTAAAACTCACTAAGACTATCTAAAGTGAGCCCCTCAATTTAGAATCACTTTGGAGGAATCAAAACCACAATGAAGTACTTTAGGTAAACTGTATTTGATGATAAAAATTACTGTTTGAACTTTTTGTGAGGATGGAACTAATACACTTAAGTTTTCAAATTTCTTATCCGTTGTGATCTTTGCTTAGCTTTCATAGTTGTATGATTAGTATTCCAAAGCCTGCCAAACATATTGTGGCACATATTTGTGTAGGATGGGATCACAACTGAATCTTCAGTTATTGTGGTTTACATTGCCTTTCGCCAGGTTTCCTTGTGCACAAATCCTGTCTGGCTAGTAAAAACAAGATTGCAGCTTCAAACTCCACTTCATCAGACACGTCCATACGCTGGGATTTATGGTCAGCTCTCCACTTAAATTAACTTTATTTTTATCTTTTTACCTTGGGATTTTAGTTTTTCCGACATTCATATTCTTTGTGCTTTTACTCTAGATGTTAGCTATAATTACATAGCTTAATTATTATCTTTTACATAAGACTTTTCTTAATCTTACCTTACTCTAAATTGTTTTTGAAATTAGTGTCTAAAAGTTGAATTTGAGTAGTATTTGACAGAGAGCATCTATCTCTCTCACCCAAAAGTGGTCTTGGAATCATGACCTATTATATATCTCTACTATGTGTATTCAGTGATTCAATAATAACGAGTATTGAGCACGGGCTTTCATTTTATTTGTTTTATTGCGTTGTCTTGGATGATGTTTATTAAGTTTGAGAGAGAGAGAGAGAGAGAGAACAACAATGAGATTTAGATTTCGTGTAAAATGAATTTGTAAGCCAAGAGTAACTGACTGCAATCAATCTAGTATATACAGCTAACTAATCTGTAACAAACCTAACTGAATACAATTGAGTATATAGAGTTCTAACTAACCTGCAATAAATCTAAATTAGACTTACGAAGATAGAAGAGACAATGATACTGCTATAGTGACAGTTACCTATAGTACTGCTGTACAGAAAAAGAAAGGAAAACTATATTTTTGCTGAGTAACTTACTATAATTATTATTAGTTCTGAGACTAGTTAAAGAACTAGTTTTCAACATTAATTTATATATAGATGATTTCACTTGTTTTGTGAAAGGAAAAGAATGATCAAGACGTAAGAGTTAGGTGCTTATGTTGACTTCATTTCTTTTTTCTTTTTTGATCTGTGGACAATGGTGGTTATGTTTCACTCAACTACCTAAAACATTATAGTCACTGTGTAATTTGTTTATTGTAGTTGTATTCTTCATCATATAAATTGCTAACCGGTCATAAAAATTTTATCTGTAAAAATTAAATATCAGATGCATTTAGAACCATAATGAGGGAGGAAGGATTTAGTGCACTTTACCGAGGGATTGTTCCTGGTCTATTTCTGGTATGTTGCTGGTTCTTGTTATTTTACCTATCAATCTTAGAACTTAAAATTTTAATCAAATTAAATATAATTCATGGATTGTGCTTAAGTAAAGGTAAAAAATCTTATTCACCCCTCAAAAAAGTCTAGGTCTTTGTTTTTCAAACTATATTCAACATTGTGCCTTTGCAACTAACCACTGAACACTTTTATGTGCCAAACCCCAAAGACTATCAGAACTTCATTATTGATCCTTCCTTTTAATAACTGTAAATTGCTATGTGTGCCATGTGATAGTCTCATAATAACTATATATGTTAGCATGTTTTGTCTATTATAGTTATATTCATCAATATATGATTTGCTAACTAGTTGTGAAATTTTATTTTAAAATGCAATATCAGATGCATTTAAGACCATACTGAGGGAAGAAGGATTTAGTGCACTTTACAAAGGGATTGTTCCCAGTCTATTTCTGGTATGTTTCTGGCTCTTGTTTATTTTTACTGTCAATCTTGGCACTTAAAAATTTTAGTTGTAAATTAAATATTATGTGTGGTATTGTGCTTAAACAAAGATTAAGGTCTATCTTCTGCAATTTATGATGAACACCATACTTTGCAACTAGCCATTATGAACTCTAATCTCCAATTAACATTATAGTTAAATACTGACTTCTCACGGACATGGCACGATACAGGGACAGGTCTAATAACCGAAGTATAGGACATAGGGACAATGTTTCCACAAAGTGTGTGTATATTATATTATATTTCTGAACTGATTTGAATTATCAAAATTGATAAAATTAATGTTGAAATTGACGTACGCTTGGTGTAAACGGATTCTAACCCTGTATTATATATATATATAGTTTACATCGTAAAATCAAATTTTTAAAAAAATCTTAGAACCGATAGTTAAGTCCTGCAAAAAGGAACCTCATAAAAGTATTATGAGCCTTTTAGTATTTATAAACTAAGTTGATTTTATGATTTCTTTTTACTTTATTCTTATAGTTGTATTGAGTAAGTGTTTAGTCATGAAGAGGTATCACCATACACACTTGTACTCAAACTGTGTCCAAGAAGTGTTTGAATCAAAATCTTTTAATTGTAACACAATTGACGAGTGTCTGACACATGTCCAACAAGTATGTGTCTGGAAACTGTCTCACATGCTAACACAATAATCTATAGAGGTATCTGTGCTTCCTACTATTATACAATATTAAAAACATCACAACAGATCCTAGATGCTTCCATTAAATTGCTGTTAAGTTACCAAGGATGTATTTATTATGTGATTGCTACGTGATCATTAACTTATCTCACAAATGATTTGCCGTATCATCTCCAGCATTCACATATACTTATGTGAGGACACGAGTAAAAATTTCTCCACGAAATTCCCATTGTTCTTCTACCCTTTTTCCCTTGCTGTGTAGCAGTCTGGTGGGAATTATTCAAGTAAAATCATGAGTGAAATTATAATTCTTTTTTTAACCTGTAACTTCATGGAAACTTATGATATTGTATTCTTGAGAGTGGGTGCTATTCTTAAAAGTTGTTGAACTTTGAAGCTATGAAGAGATTAGTGGGTTGAGAATTTGATAAAGCAATATTGACAATATTCCTTAGGGAACCAAAAGTACAATTAAAATAAAAGGGTACTAAACTCACTTCCTGAATTTTTTTGCCCAATGACATTTAATGTATGCTTGTTATGTTTAAGTATAGTGCCAGTGCCAATGTATTTTAGTGATCATGGTAGGTGATCATCACTGACAAACATTCCTTGTGTTACTTAGTGGCAGTAGGACGAAGGGATCTGTTGTGATGTTTCTGACAGTTTAAAAGTTTAAGGTGAGAAGTTGCAACTAGGTTGTGTGTATACATTTTATTCTCAAACTTTATTTTAAAATTCTCCTAAATTTGGTGGAATTTAGTGTACACCAAAACCTTCCTTTTCAGAATACAATATCATCATGAAATTTGTTTGAGCAAATATTGTGGGAATCGTTATCCAAAACATGTACGACTTAGAAACATTTAACTAAATGGCTTTTAACTACGTGAAGGAAATTCTTGTTTCAACCATATGTTACCATTCCTCTAAATTATTTTTGAGATAGGAATTTTTTTCCATAAAATTCCTAAATTGTAATTCTTTAGAAAATTTTCACTTCATTACCAGCGATTAAATGGTAATAGAAAGTACCTTGCAGAAAATTTGGTTGGAATAGTGTTAAGCTTAATATTAAAGGAGGAATATGCTTGTCATTTAAATCTAATTCATTGGTCGGATTATACATTTACTTTAATTTGTTAACTCTTCCTTACCAGGATTTAGTAATAACTAGGTTCCCTACATTTTTATCTGAAAACTAATTATATTAAACCTTTAGCTTATGATAACCTTTTGCTGAAGTCTTTTAGTTATATTCTCTAAAGCCATTATTAGGTTACTACTTTTCTCCAGGGTGTGGAAGGCCAATTTTAAAATTCTGATGCCTATGTCAACTTTATCAAGTATTGACAAAGGTCTCAAAATCATACTTATCAGTTTTTCATTATGTCTCAACAGGTTTCTCATGGTGCCATTCAGTTCACAGCATATGAGGAACTACGTAAAATTATTGTTGATTTTAAGAGTAAGAGAAGTACAGTACACAATCAAAACCCAGATAAATTGCTGGTAAGTTAGAGGACCTTGGATCCATTTAACTCTGGAGTTCAAATGCATTGGACTATTGCATTTTTCAAATGAATTTTTTTTATCACTTGCAATGCTCTCTAAATCGTTCTTCTATAATCATGGCTTAGTTTGGTAGAGCAAAATTATGCATGTCATGAATCGCGACACTGATGGTTCCTGCACGTGAGTAGGGGATGCCTATAGTTTTGACTTGATTGCGTACTTGTTTGGTCTCGATATATTTTAGCTGATATAGTTACCTCAGTTAGCTTTTATTCACCATTTTCAATTAATTAAGTAGTATTCACGGACATTTAAATGAGAGAAATGTAGCTTTATGTATATCCTACATTTTATTTTTTTCAAGTTTATAGCTTTATAAGATATGTTTGAGTCACTCTTAACTTACTTTGATCTGATGTTTACAAATTATTGCAATTGATTTTACGTTATAAACAATTGAACATTCTTATTATCCAATTACAGTTTATAATGTTTTCATATTGTATTATTTTTCCCAGAATTCTGTTGATTATGCTGTTCTTGGAGCAACATCAAAACTTGCTGCGATACTGTTAACCTATCCATTTCAGGTACTACTGTCTGCCCCCTTCTTTTAAGGAGGATTATATCTTATATAGTCCTTGAAATTGATATATCAGTAATTGATGAAGTTGCTTTCTTACGAGGCGTACTTTCACCCCTTTTCTTTCAGGTGGTGCGAGCCCGATTGCAGGTAATGGAATGTCATTACAAAGATACATTGCATATTTCCATTCTATTAACTGTGCACCACTGCATCTTTCTGAGTTGTTCTGAAATTCCTGTCTCTGCAGCAACGACCTAGTGGTGATGGGGTTCCAAGATATATGGACACTTGGCATGTTGTGAAAGAAACTGCACGGTACATAACTACGCATTAAAACTCACCCATATTTAGTTTACACATCTATTGACAACTATGCAGAGGAGAAACTTGATCATTTTGATACTGAACTATTTTTCTTGCCATTATATATTTTGTTCTGTTCTTGCAGATTTGAAGGTGTCAGAGGTTATTACAAAGGAATTACCGCAAACCTGTTGAAGAATGCTCCTGCTTCTTCAATAACATTTATTGTGTATGAAAATGTTCTAAAATTGCTTAAACGGACTAGAAGGAATGACTGAGAGTATTTCATTTTCCTTCATGGTTTTTTCCTCTCCTTGATTTTTAACGTGGTTACGAAAAAGAATTAATAAATGGATATGTTTTATAGTTTTTACTTTTTAATTCTTTAATAATTGCTTAAAATAAATAATATATTAAATAATAGTAATAATAATAAGATTAAGTATAACTTAAGTTAATGTAGAATACATTTATAAGATTAAGATTTATAAAGTTAAAATCTTGAATTGATTGAGTGAGAAAAAAATATAATATATAAAGTTATTTCATGAGTAATTCTTCATCTAACAATTTTAATAGGTAATTCATTTTTAATTTGGTCCTAATATAGATCTTTTGTTTCAATTTAAACTAATGACTTATATTAAACAACTAAGTTCCTTCATGCACCTTTGCCTCCATTATTCCTGGGAGACCTTTTGTGTTCTAATGAACTCAGAAATTTAAATTTTGAAATACTACATTAAGTTTGTAGCCTTAGAAAATTTGTCAAGATTTATGCAATTTTATTATTTAAAATAATAATTTAGTCTCCGTGTATGTCACCATTATCAACATTAAATTAAATTAACTTTTAGCCATGCATGTGATGCTATTTAATATTTTATAGCCGTTAATTTCTCTATTTCTATACTAATTCTAAATTTCAACTTCATGTATAATATATTTTATCTTAAATTATTATAAATTTAAATAATTAATATATAAAAGAAAAGAAAAAAAGAGTCAGAAGAACAGAGAAATAAAAGAGGGAATCGCGCAAAGGCTGCTTAAAACGACAGCCTCCAATAATCTTGGTCATATTGGACTTCATTGATCCCCAAATCCCAATCCCAAATAGAGAGAATGAGACGGTGGCGGCGCCGTAGACAATGAGAACAGCACATTGCGATTTCACCCAAAAACTCCTTCCTTTCAACACCACCCTCACCAAATTTCCCCTTCAACGCACCGCATCCTTCTTTCTCCAACCCCATCGCATGGCCGAATCCTCACGAGCCGCTAATACACCCGCGCCGCACCCAATCCAACCCAAACCCAACGCCCTCGCCGACGACAACAAATCCAATCCGCCGAAGGAGATTCCGCCACCACCGGAGAAGCCGGAGCCCGGCGATTGTTGCGGCAGCGGCTGCGTCCGATGCGTTTGGGATATTTATTATGACGAACTCGAACAATATAATAACCTCCTCAAACGGAACGATCCAAGCCCCAAACCTTCTTCATAGTCTTCGCATCGCCTGGGTTAGTGTTATTCATTCATTGTATCCGCAATCATTTTCGTGGAAGCTCGATTTTTTTACTGTCCTCTTTTCTAAGAAAAAGAACCAAGTGTTTTATCTTTGTATGTCGAATTGTATAATAAGAAGCTTTTTTCTTTTTGAAATATCAGGATTAAATTGCGCTTCTCAAAAATGCTGTCCTCAACATGGATTTTACTTTGAAGATAAGTTGTGTTAAATGATTTGACTTGTATGAAATTATCAATTAGCAATGAATTATCGATATGTATGTTCTGATGATGGGGTATAGGGTTATTCTATGTATATTTTGATGTAAATTTTACTACCATGGTCTTTGGCAATCTCAATTTCTGGTTAGTGTTTTAGTATTTTTGACAAACAGAACATGGAGTTGAGTTTTTCTGCTTTGATCAAGTTTAGCAGCTTAATTTTTCACTCCCAGCTTTTATCCTTTATTGTATTTGAAAAGTTTGGTGATCAAACCTCGCTGCTTTTTTATTGTTATTTCTCCCTTACCAGAGCCTCTTTTTGCCTTGAATTTTCTTCATCGTTTCTTAACCAGTGTTGTAGAATTGGTTTATGATAGTGGAATAATTTTTGAATCATATACATGTTACTTGCTGATCCAATTGGTTGAACACTGGGCTATCATGACCACGCAATCATTTGTAATGGACAACTAGAATTGAAGTTAAACACTCACTCCCCCAATGCTATCTCCTGATTTTAGCTTCTCTTGCTTGTTGTTTACAGTTTGTGGGATAGACCTTATTTTCTTATTACTGTTCATCTCCCATAAATGTGGAACCGAATAAAAAGGGCAAATTCTAGGTTGTGTTTTCACTCGATTACTAGTTTTGATTTTGAGAATCCATTAGAAAAACCTTTTAGTTCCTGCTAATTTTGCTTTTAATTGCAGCCTAATATATCTTATGAGGTGTGTGGGAATATGGAATCTATTTTCGAGAGTGAGGCATAATTTTAAAAGGTTAAGATTTCTATCTAAGATTTTTGATAACCCTCAAAGAATCTGTCCACTAAGCATTTCCTTTAATCCATGCATGCATTCGATTACTATAAGATGGCCTATATTTTATGTGAATAAATCTAATATAAATGTTTTTAAATTAAGTATTCGATCTAACAAATTTGAGATGGATGTGTGAATGCAGGAATCAATTTCTCAATAAAAGCTTGATTCTATGAATAATTAAATGAGACAACTTTCAGAAGAAGTGAAGACACATATCCAATTGACATCAAACTTAAGGCATGGAAAATAAATTGCTGACTGAATTTAACAATTGCTGACCAAAAAGAAATAATTAAAAAAATATTCCTTAAACATACATACTATTGCACATTTAACTTTAGGGAAAATGTTCGCAATTATTTGACACGTTATTTTTAGGTTAGATTATACTCTTTCTCTTTATTTATTAGATTAAATTTAATCTATTTTTGTTTTAAATGTTTTATTTAATGTTTTATGTTTTTAAAGTGATTTAAAATGTATTTTTTCCATTACATCTATGAAGTTTAATGTTAAAAAATAAATTGATTTTTTAACCACTAATGATTACTTTTAGAAGAGTATAATTTTTAACAAACGTAATTTTTTAGTGGTTATAAGTTTCAGAAATTTCTTCTTTCCCTATTGGTAGGAAAAACAATGCAGTAGCCATCCGGCCATATAGTGGTAACAGAAGATATTTGAAAAACCTCCATCAACAGAGCATCTCTCGTCTCTCGTCAGGCAATTGCTTCCTGCACATTTGCTTTCCGCATCCTATCAACTTTTCAAAATGTCACTGTTTTTCTTGAGATATTATTGAAAGGAAGAATATGGTGCCGTGGATGAGTGTTTGGAGTTTAGTGGCTGTGTGGTCCGTGGTGGTGCGTTGCAAACTTCTGACGAGCGGTACTATGAGTGAGTGGAGGTGAGTACATTTTGGTTGATTTCATGTTAGAGTGGGTGTAAATTTCGTTTGAGTTGTTTGTAGAAATTGGTTTCAGTAAGTTAAGTTTGACTTACTGAAAATTTGACTTTACGAAAACGTTTTTCGGAAATTAATTTTATATTCGGAAAAATGTTTTTCAAAAATCATTTTTAAATTTTGGAAAATGTTTACCATAACCAAGTTTTGCATTTTTAAAATTTATTTCGAAAAATCAAATTCAAAAATCATTTTTACCTCGAAATATTTATTTTGGAATATCAATTTCGGAAGATATTTTTATATCCTTAAGAATAGTTTAAAAATATAATGGGATACAAGAAGTAAATGAGGGGATGCAAGGGCCATTGTATTCTCCATTCCCATGGTTTGAAATAGCATATCATATAAATTACAATTTCAATTATTCTTTTAAATATATTTCAAAATGTAGAATTTAAATTATATTTTCTTAAAACTTTTATCTTACTTAGGAAATTTATATTTTCAATAATAATAACGTTCAAAGTAAGTATATGACATGTTTGTTATATTTTGTCATGTATTCGTATAATCTAGAATACATGTTTCTTTTTAATTTTTACTTTTCTAAAAGACGCTTAATACAATTAATTTTTTTAATATAATATTTTATTTTTTAATAGTAAAAATGTTCACATAAAATAAATACATAACATATTTTCGTCGTACACCAATTATAATATCTTTCTATTTTAGAATGTACAATTTACCGCATAACTTTTTTGAATTCTTTTACTTTTTTTTATTTTTCTAAGACACTTAATATAAAATTTATTTTTTAATACAAAGTTTATTTTTTTAATAGCAACAATGTTCAAGTACATAGTGCTTTTGTTATACTCCATCAAAATATCTTAGACTAATGTTTAAAAGTTCATGTACAAATATATTTTTTAATTTAAAATGCAAAATCTAATATATAAAAAAACTATCTAAGAACTATGATCTTGTTGTGACGGGTTAACTATAATGCATTTACCTCTGAAACATGTCTATAGTTGATAATGTGTTGCAGGATGTTAACGATCATCCTAAAATATCTTACAATTATTAAAAGTGACATTAAACACTCAAAATATAAAAATAAATAATTATGGTAAAATAACAATAGATACAAAACAAAATAAATTACTCAATGGACTATGTGATTGACAAGGTGGCAATACAATAAGTCAATCTCTCTTTGGCCCAAGAAGTATGTATGAGTATAACTAATTAGAATCGATGCATCCATCCAACTACACATGTTCATGGATGTAAAGTTATTGTTACATTAGTAATAAGGTGTGTCGCAACCTGGATAAATAAGAAAGAGGTGGAATCGACATCATAGTTTATTATAAAAAACCTATGAAAAATCAAGAAAAGGGAAAGGGATGGTCTGCGAAACAGAAATGAACTTGGGAGTCGGTTATGTGTGGGAAAGGTATTAACACCCGTCAATGCCTGTCCTAAGACATTACATTTAATTGAATGAATAAAATGAGTGTGATTTTATAAAATGTATATTTTTTTCCAAAATGGAAATAAAATGCAAATAAAAACAAAAAATATTTTTTAAATTAAAGAACCCAACAAGGATTGAAATGTGTTTGTTTAAGAAATTCAATATTTTTTGAATTTTTATTCTTTTGGTTCTGCATGGGAATTTAATTTTGTATAGCAGATACGATGCCGTATCTAGATACGGTTCTGTATCTAAATACGGTTCCGTATTGGTTCATGTCTTGCGGTGCCGCTATGGGCAGAGGATGCTGCATAGGGTATTTGGTGCCGAGTTGGCATATGGTTCCATGTTGAGATATA